>Ga0315289_10000064_pt1 | contig 161494 bp, 123 predicted proteins | sample YL17G11_40_MG_FD_203452 | JGI IMG/M metagenome (GOLD analysis project Ga0315289, IMG submission 203452) | Sediment microbial communities from Yellowstone Lake, YNP, Wyoming, USA - YL17G11_40 | ecosystem: Environmental > Aquatic > Freshwater > Lake > Sediment | place: USA: Wyoming | collected... | reverse complement strand
TGGCGCCGACCGGCCTCACTTCGCGTTTCGATCGCCCGGAGCAGGTTCGACTGCAACTCAAGCGACAGATTACCTATCTCGTCGAGGAAGAGCGTGCCCTTCTCGGCTGCCTGCATGAGCCCGGTGTGGTCGCTCGTGGCGCCAGTGAATGCACCCTTAACGTGGCCAAACAGTTCGCTGGCAATCAATGTGGGTGCAATTGCACCGCAATCCACCGCGACGAAGCGAGCGTTCTTGCGCGCGCTCGAGAAATGGATCGCCTTGGCGACCAGCTCCTTCCCCGTGCCGCTTTCGCCGGTGATGAGCACCGTGGTATCCGTCTCGGCCACCTGCTTTATCTGGGATAGGACCGTCTTCATTGCAGAACTGCCGCCGATGAGCCGCGCGAAGCGGTAGTGTTCCGACAACACCTCCTCGAGTTCCCGATAGTCCCTGAGCAGCCGCCGCTGGCGAAGTGCCTTCTCGACAGCGGCTTCGATCTCGTCGGGCGTGAAGGGCTTGGCCACGTAATCGAACGCCCCCGTCTTGATGGCCTCCACTGCACTCTTGACGGTGGAATAGCCCGTGATGATAATGACGGGCACGTCCGGGAAGCGGTCACCCGCCTGGGCCAGGATATCCATCCCGGAAACGTCAGCAAGCTTCAGGTCGACGAGGGCGAGATCGAACGGCTCACTCGCCAACAGTGCGAGCCCTTCGCTGCCGCTGTCGGCGAGTCGCACGTCGTGGTCCTGCTCAAGAATGCGTGCGCAACTGCGCCGGACCGCGGGATCGTCATCCACCACCAGTATCCTGGCCTTCCGCTTCACTTGGCTGCTCCTCGGACGTAACGGGTAACCGGACGGTAACACTGGTTCCCTGGCCCACCTTGCTGGAGATGCTGATCTGGCCGCCCTGCTGCGTCACGATCCCGTAGGCGATGGCCAGGCCCAGCCCCGTTCCTTGGCCCGTGGGCTTAGTCGTAAAGAAGGGGTCGAAGACACGTTCGAGATTCTCCTCGGGAATCCCGCACCCTGTGTCCGATACTTCGAAGTCGGCCCACTGCTTCCCCTCTTCCGTTAGGGAACGGGTACGGATGGTCAAGCGGCCGCCCTCGCTCATGGCGTCAATGGCGTTCACGATCACGTTGACCGCCACCTGCTGCACCTGGTCAGGATCGATGACGAGGTGAGGCAGATCCTGCTCCAGTTGCTCGACGATCTCGATCTGGCCGAGAAGAGCCTGGTTCTGGGTGAGATTCAACGCTTCGCGGATGACGCTGTTCAGGTCCGACAATTCCTTCTTCGGTTCGCCCTGTCGTGAGAAGTCAAGCAGCCCGCGAACGATCTCCCTGCAGCGCATCGTCGCCTCAATGATCGTCTCAACGTCCTGCCTTTCCTGGGAGTCCCCAGGGGCCTTGCGCAAAAGCATATGGGCGAACGTCAATACGGCGGTGAGGGGATTGTTGATCTCATGAGCGACCCCGGCCGCCAGCCGACCTGTCGACGCCAAACGCTCCGAGCGCGCAAGCTGCACCCGCGTCCGTTCTTTCAGGAGCTCGTCGCGCTCCCTGACCGACTGAGCCATGACGTTGAACGTCCGCGTCAGCGAACCGATCTCGTCCTCCGACTCAACCGGGAGGCTTTGAGGGAACTCTCCGCGTCCCAGTGCGGCCGAAGCCGACGCCAACTTGTCAATGGGACGCGAGAAGCTGTTCGCAAGCCTCCAGCCCACGCCGACTGCGAGGAGAAGACCGCCCAACGTCACCGCTGCAAACACCGACAGCGTGCGGAGAGTCACGGCGCGGAATCTGCGCGCCAGCACCCCGACGTAGAGCATGCCGACGGGCTTTCTATCTATGTCATAAATCGGCTCGTAAGCAGAAATGTACCAGTCATTGACCACCCACGCCGGGCCTGCCCACGTCTTGCCCTGCCTCAGCACGTGGTCATAGACCTCTGCGCTGATCCGCGTTCCAACCGCCCGCGTTCCGTCCTCTCGCTGCACGTTTGTGGATATTCGGACGTCGTTCTGGAAGATAGTGGCTGTCCCAACCAGCTCGTTGTGGTATCGCTCGTCGCGGAAAACCGTGTTCCGGACCTGGTCGACCAGAGCGTAGTTGCCATTCACAAGTACTCCAGCGCGCAGGATGCCCACCAGCGCTCCGTCGGGGCTCCGCAGCGCCACCGCTGCACACAACATCATCCCACGGTCCAGCTCTGAGACATTCGACGGCATTGCCTTTGGCGTGGGAACGACCCGTATTCTCGCCCGCTCGGCCAGCGAGGTCCCTTCCTTTTCGAGAACCTCCACAGGAATAAGCACCGTCCCGCAGACGGCGTCTCTCCCCTCGAGGATGAGACGGACCAGACGGTCGTCCTGCAGAGAATCCCCCGCACGGCTGGGCATGTGGGCCCTGTGAATCACCACGCCGGCCGCATCCGTGACGCACAGAACGTCCAATTGGGCCTTCTCCCTGACGTCATCGAGACGCGCGCTGAGGTAGCTGACGTCTTTCGTGGCCACAGCTTCACTGAAACGTTCGCCCAGAGCCGTGTAGGCGAGCGCGGCTTCCATCGCGCTAAGGCGCTGGTTGTAGAACTCACGTGCCGTATTCAAGTCCTGCCGCACCCGGTTCTCTGCCTCCTGGCCGAGGCGCTGCCGCAGCAGATACCCTCCGAAGACCGTCGAGACTCCCCCGGAGATCGCGACCACGGAGAGCATACCCAAGATCAACCGACGACTGATGCGCATTGAGCAGACTCCCGTGAGAATCAGCCCCATCCCTGGCCCGGCAGCCGTTAGTGCAGCAGATAGCGCATGTAATGGGGCAAAAAGCACTGCCTTTGCAGCTTCCCCCGGAAGCAGCAACGCCGCTCATGTATGCCCCCAGTATACATCTGCCAGCCGAAGGAATACAGTAACTGTGCTAAAGATCCCGATCGTCTTCCGGGAGCGCTTTGTCCCTATTGTTGTATGTTATTGCTGCCAAAGGCGTTAGGCAAGGGGAGCGTAAATTGGTCACCCAACCGTCTCCGCGGTACGAATGTTGCACTCGTGGGCTGCCGGATTTCCAGGGGCATTCGGGATCGGGAAACGAGAGGGAGGAACATCTATGAGTGCACAACAGAAGGTTCTCGTGGTTGACAACGAAGCCATGGTGACCAGGAGCTGTAGACGCATCCTGACGGAGGCCGGCTACGATGTCGACACGAGCGAGAGCGGCCGGCAGGGCCTGGCTCGCGCGCTTCAGGAGCGTTTCGACCTGGTGTTCACCGACCTGAAGATGCCCGACTTGGACGGCATGGAACTGGTCCGCACGCTGAGGACCAATCGGCCCCGTACGGCGATCGTTGTCATTACCGGCTATGGGACGGTTCGCACTGCTGTCGAGGCTGCCAAGATGGGAGTCTCCGACTACATCGAAAAGCCCTTCACGCCGGCAGAAATCACCGAGGCCGCAGGCCGCGCGCTGGGGACCGCGCAGAAACAACGGCAAGTGACGGTTGAGGCGGACCTCGTGAAGGAAGTGTTGCGGCTCGCAGCTCGCGACAACACGTTCGCCTGGGATTTGCTGACGAAGGGGAGCCGCGTGCTGTCGGGGTACGCTCTCAGCTCCGAAGCCAAAGCGGCAATTGTCTCCGGGGACATTGCGTGGGTTGAAAGAGAATGCGGTGAACTCACTGACGAGGAGCGCCGCTGGCTCCAGCGACGCCTGGAGGCCGAAACCTGGTAAGGAGCCTGGACGATGCGAGAGCCTCAACGGATTCTGGTAGTGGACGACGACCCTGCGGTCCGGGAGAGTTGCAGAAGGGTCCTCGCGGAATGTGGATACGAGGTCGAGACCGCCGCCTCGGGCAAGGAAGGGCTGGAGCGCACCCGTCGGGGCTATTTCGACTGTGCCCTGTTTGATCTCAAGATGCCTGACATGGACGGCATGGAGATCGTTCGGACCGCCTGCGCCAACCGCACCAACATGGCTGTGCTGATCGTAACCGGCTACGGTTCGGTGGAGACGGCCGCCGAGGCAACACGACTCGGTGTCGCGGATTACGTTTCCAAGCCCTTCACCCCGGAGGAGATCTCGCAGGCGGTGGATCGCGCTCTGGAGAGAGCCCCTCGCACCGCGTTGCCCCGCGGCATCGACCGCCTCGTGAGAGAAATGAAAGATGCCGCCCCGAAACCCGAGCATGCAGAGGACCGCAATCCCCAGGCTGTCGCACAGGTGGTTACCCAGAGCCTCGGCGTGAAGAAGGCAACGGCTTCGATCACCAGTGCTCTGGTCCTCGGCGGGCTTGCGGGGGCCTACATCGGTTTTGGGGCTGCATTGGCGACGCTCGTGGGGCAGGACGCGGCAAGCAAGGTCGGCGTCGGCATCGCGCAGGTTCTGATCGGTTCCGTGTTCTCCGTTGGGCTCATCCTGGTCGTCGTTGCGGGAGCCGAGTTGTTCACCGGCAATAACCTGATGATAGCCGGCGCCCTGGGAAGGCATTACAGCGTGGGGCGCATGCTTGGCCGATGGGGGATCGTTTACGCAGCCAACTTCCTAGGTGCTGTCCTGCTGGCTTTCATCATGTACTACTCGGGCGTTTGGAAGGCGGCCTCGGGCGCGGTGGGCCAGAAAGCGATTGCCATTGCTACTGCCAAGGTGAACTTGCCCTTCGGGGAAGCCTTTTTCCGCGGCATCGGCTGCAACTGGCTGGTCTGCCTCGCAGTGTGGATGGCTATCTCGGCCAAACAGATCGGCGGCAAGATCCTGGCCATCTTCTTCCCGATCATGGCATTCGTAGCGCTTGGATATGAGCACTCCGTCGCCAACATGTATTTCGTTCCGATGGGGCTGCTGCTCAAGAACAGTTCCGTCGCCGCCGGCATGGATCTCAGTTCACTCACGTGGGCGAGGTTCCTGATTGCCAACCTCATTCCTGTGACGCTGGGCAATATCATCGGGGGTGCGATATTCGTGGGGTCCACATACTGGTGGGTTTATGCCAGGGAAGACCAGAAGGCCGCTGCACCGGCAACTCGTTTGGCCTCATGACCGGCCTGGCCAGGCGCGAATGATGAAGTCACGGCCGCCCGCGCGCCGAGCAGGCAGGCCGTAGCGACATTTCTGTCTGCCGGCCTTGTTGACTGCTCGGCACTGCCTCCCCCACACGAAAATGTGCGGATGGTGGGAAAGGAAACCTCCTTTCACCCGAGAATGCCCTATTCCTCACTGAGAAGCCCTGAGAGTGAGTGATAAGGCGATTATACGGCCTGTCCGTGAATCGCGTTATTGTCATATATGGGTAGGTATGGCTTGAAAGTGGGTAGCAGAATGGGTAGCAGGGGTAACTCACTGTAGATCCCTCGTGTCCCAATTCCTCGCTCAGGGGGCGGTCCAGAGCAGCTTCCCCTTCTCATCGAGCAGCACCAGCGTCGCCCCAACCGGCTCATCTATGCCCAGCACAGCGCGGCGCTTCCCCTTCTCGTCGCGCAGCACCAGCCCCGGCCCAACCGGCTCAACCACGCCCAGCACTGCGCGGAGCTCCTCCTTCTCGTCCTGCAGACTCAGCATCGGCCCGTCCTTGCCCAACGCCAGCACAGCGCGGAGCTTGCCGTTCTCGTCGTACACGCCCAGGCCGGGCACGTCCTTTGTGACGCCCAGCTTGGCGCGGACCTTGCCGTTCTCATCCACCAGGCCCATCAACGGCCCGTCCTTGAGCGCGTCCAGCCCGGCGCGTACCTTGGCGTTCTCGTCGAGCAGGTGCAGCTGCGGCCCTGTCTTTGCCACGCCCAGCCTGGCGCGGATATTGCCGTTCTCATCCAACAGGACCAGCGCCGTGCCCTCCTCTGTCACGCCCAACTCGGCGCGGATCTTCCCCTGCTCATCCACAAGGTCGAACCTGCGGGCGCGGACGAGTTCGGGTGTCCTCGCCTGCGCCTCGACGGTACCTATGCTGAGCCAGAGCACCCAAGCCCCACCGAGCACACAGATGGTCGCCAACAGGGCCATGCTGCGCCGCTTTGCCCGCGCCAGTTCCCGCTCAACCCTCTCTAGACGTTCGTCAGGTGTCATTGCTTTCGTCTCCCAATTCAGCGTTCCTGTACGAGTTCCAGCGTGCATACACTTCGGTGTACTTCGTCGGTTGCAGACCTTTTGGTCAATCATCCTCCCAGCCAATCTGCTCCCACTGGGTGGGGGTCATTCGTTGAAACTCACCTTCGGCGCACATGACCGTTATGTCAATGTCATCAAATGACGGGCGCGAGCTTGAGACTACCCCAATCTGGAGGAAGCTCGCTGTGCCTGATGGAAGTGTGGGAAGCAACATCACGACAGGTCGGCCATGGTGCGCAATATACGTCCAGGTATTGCTTGCAAGACTCTCATGCGGCTCATGATACAGCTGTTTCCCCATGGGATGCACCATCAACAACTTACTCTCTCCTCTATAGCGGACCCCGATCTCAATATTGGGCTGAGCGGCCGTCCGCAGGTTGACAATACCTACAGTATAGACCCACCCTGCCGGTACGCTGCGCAGGCCCAGGAAACCGTGCCCCGATTCATCCTTGTAACCGTCATACTGGACCTTGTAGGCCAACGGAGGCAGCCCTTTCCGCACAACAGGGAGAGGCGGGACTTCGGGCATCTTCTTGGCTTTCACCATCTCGATCTGATGCGTTACGGGATACCTCAATTGGTACCAGTGTTGCAGCCATGTTGTCAGCACAGCAATGACTATACCAGACACAATCGCAGCCCCCACTGGTGTCCAGAAGTCAGAGCGTCGGACCGAAGCAGCTTGCCGCTTGTTACCTTCGGCACTCGTCATTGTTGGTCGTTCCTTCCGCCAGCTTCCTCAAAGCCTCCGCCAACGTGGGGCCGAGTGCCTCACGAGCACGCTTACTGCTGCACAGACAACCCACTCCTTGCGCACGTTCTGTTCCCTTCTTCCCTCGTGCCCTCAGACCCCGTATCATCGCCGTATGACTTATACCCACAAGGTGCCAGAATAGCAACCAACAAAGGCGAGTTAGCAGTCCGCCGTACGGCGGAGTAGTGAGTAGTGGGTAGAAACGCACAACGCCTGAGGACGCCCGCCTCGTCCCGGGGGTCCGTGGAATTCCCTGAGCGCTCCGCAACCTCGCGTTGAGGGGATTGGGTGGGTCGCGACGCCTGCTACCTTGACTTCCCTACATCGTACGAGCCGATGCCGGAAGGAATGCCAGAATTGCAACCGAAGCGGCTATCGTTCTTGTAGACGAAGACATTCTGTTCACCTTCGGCTGGTGATACCACCGGTGTAGACGACACAAAAGCCGAAAAACTCAGGGCGGACCATGCACAGCGATTCTGCAAGCAATGGACAGATGCAGTTTGAATCCTTCTTACACTGGAGGTTATTATGAGCACTTGCGTGCCGGACCGGTCTTTCTGCCTCGTTTCTTGAACCAAATCAAGAGCGTCATGCAAACCTATCGGTTACGTAGAATTCAGAACAAACCGCTGCTGAATGGGAATCTGCAGGGGAGCCCGTGGCGCGAGATAGAGCCGCTGTCGGTTGACTCTTTCCCCTGGTACGCTTCGGGCAAAAAGCAGAGGACCACTGTGAAACTCTGTTATGACGCTCGGGCCTTGTATCTTCTGTTCTGGTGTGAGGACAGCCACATCTCCGCAGAGTGCACCAACCTGAACGACGCGGTCTGCAGGGACAGCTGCGTGGAGTTTTTCTGTTCCCTTCCACCGGATGGGCGGCCGGACTACGTCAACCTGGAGATGAACTGCTGCGGCGTCATGCATATGGGATACGGGCCGGATATGACGCATAGACGGATGGTTACGCCGGAACTTGCTGCCGGGATCCGCGTCTTTCACACGGTCCCCGGCGCGCCCAAAACGGAATCGCCAGAGGACAGGGAGTGGCTCCTCGAGGTCGAGCTGCCTTTCAAGGTTCTTTCGGACTTTGTAGGCCACCCGATAGAATCTCGGGGAAGCTGGCGGGCGAACTTCTACCGTTGCGGCGGCATCACAGACGCCCAGTATGCCTGCTGGTCCCCCGTCGGAACACCCAGACCCAATTTCCATCAGCCGAACTGCTTCGGAGTTCTGGAGTTCGAGGATTAGGCTCTGTCTGAAAATCTTTGCAGTGCGCCTTTCGCTTTCCGTAGGAAGGCTAAGGCGCGAGGCTACTTTGGGTATTCTATTATCAGTTCTACGTCGTTGACTACTACGTCCTCCGATACCTCCGGGTTGCGCTGAAGCAAGAGCACCTCGACCTCGTTCGTCCCCACTCGCGGCAGTGTCTCCCTCCCCAGCCTGAAGCTCAGCCAGTGGTACGGCCCCGGTGTGCCGAAGTAGGCGTCGCCAAGGAATGAGTACTGGTGGAGGCCTTTCGATTCACCGAGCGGGAAGAACTCCGATTGACAGGCCTGTTCGCTGAGCCTCACGCCATTGAATTTGAACTCTAATCTGTCCTTTGGGGTCATCCCCATCACACGAATCCTCAGCGTCGCCTCTGCGCCAATCCCCAGGGAAATCGCCTTCTCCAGGTCGTCTCCCACCTTGAGCCTGATTCGCCGGCCAACGCCGGCTGACGCTGCATCCAGAGCAGCCGGGAGCTCTTTGGGATAGGAGAACCACGCGACGTCGTCGTAGTTGGACGCCCTCGTCGCCATGTAATGCTTGTCCAGGTATTCCAGCGTCCGCGCATCCCCGATCTCGCTGAGGAACGGCATTTCCTGCCTTAGATAGTGCGTAAGCACATGCGGGTTGAAGACGTGCATCCCCTCCGCCCCGGCCTTCCAATAGGCCAGCGCCGCAGCCCTCACCACCTTCGCTGTGGCGTCGGAACTCTCAAGAACGGGAAACTCAGCGAATTCAAAACTGGCAAAGACCTTGCAGCCCGTCCCATCGGCGGCATCCACAAACTCCTCAACCGGCATGTTGAAATCCGGATGCCAATATGGGGCCACGGTGAGGATGTCCACGTGCCTCCCCGCCATCCAAGAGCGCACATCAAGTCCGATCCTCCAGCACGACTCAACGGTCGGCGGGACCCTGGCCTCAAGAGCCAACCGGCGTCCGGACTCACTGCCGATCCGATTCAGCCCCTTGCGCACGGCCGCCACGAACTCCGTCATCCTGCCCCTGCCCGCCTCCACCTCAGACGGCTTGAAGAAGAGGGGGTGACGCGTGAAGTCCAACTCGATTCCCTGCACGTCATATGCTCGTGCCATATCTTCAATCAGCGCGAGCATGTAGGCCCGCACCTCGTCGTGGGTGTAATCAAGAGCGGCGGGTAGGCGGTCGTCTATCTGGCTGTGAAACTGGCCTCCAGGCGCCCGAAAGCCGGCTCTAGGGATGCGATACTCGGGCTGGTCACCGATCCTGAACTCCGGGTGCTCCACCCAGAACCTCGGATGCCAATCCCATTGCGCATGATGGACGTCGTTCATCCTTACTCCTGCGAAGAAGTCCATTCCGGCGTCATGCGCGGCCTCAAGCAGCATTTGCACGGGATCTATGTCTTGATCGAAGAGCGCCTGCTTGTTCGCGAGCCTCCGCCAGCTGTTTGCCGTCAGTCCTTGCCGGGGCGCCCACGTAGCGTGATCGCCCATCAGGCCTACCGGAGCACCCGTTTCGCTCACGTACTGCTTCGCTTCCAGCTTAGACGGATACACGTCGTACGTTACATGCAGCACGAACGTATCAACGTGCGTGCCCGCGGCTCTGCCGACGAAGTCCCAAATGAGATCCTTCGCTTTCAGCGGAGCCTCAAACCAATCCGTGCCGGCGAGGTCTCGATGATAGATGAGGCGTCTTTGGCGTTCTGCCATGTATTCCTCCCTCTGCTCCTCTTTCAGCCACTAGACCCATGGGATTCGCGCTGTTAGCCCCAGAGTGTACTGTTGAAAGGAGGAGCCCGTCAACGCCGCGTGACCAGGCAGGAACGAGCGACACTCGAAGCCGATGCCAAGAAGGAAGGCGTGTCTATGTCTGGCCTTGACCGAAGTAGAAAGACGCGGGAAGCCGCGAAATGGCACGTGGAATTCCGGGACCACGTCCGGACGCGGCACGGGCAACCGGGACAGATGGCGAAGCTGTCTTGGGCTCCTGATGGTTGCAGTCCGCAAAGGGAGCGCCCGTCCACCGCGCCCGCTAGAGCCAGAAGATCACGTGGTCGGTGGTGCCCGTAAGCAGGTCAAAGATCGCCCACACACCAGCCACGCTGAACTGGCCGAGTATCACGCCCAGGAAGAACCATCGCGCCTTCCGCAGAAGCCTGTTGCCGCCTATCTTCACGACTATCAGCTTTATCAGCCACCCCAGGAAGATCGTCAGCCACAGAACATCCGTCCACCAGACCGAGCAAATGAGGAACCCCACCGGATGAATGGGCCACCAGTACAGGGAACGATACGCTACGAGAAGCGCCCCCATTATTGCAGCGCCCACCGCCATCCATGAGAGGACGGCAGGTTGGGGCTGCCTGGCCGCCGCGATCTCGCGCAGGCCCCAGTCGAAAGCCATGTTCGGACCATGAAAGAAGCACCATGGGTCCATGTTGGCCGCTCCGACGCGATATCCCACCCAGATCGTGACCAGCGTGGCCACCACGAAGGTGATGAGCGAGGCGAGCAACAACGGAGCGAACAGCCCCCGTGCCTTCCTGCGGGCCAGATACATGCCGTGTGCCGCGGAGCCCATAACCGTGGTGCGGATATCGCTCATCCAGCTCCAGCTCTGAGTCAACGTCCCGATGCCCTTAGCCGCGATGTTGGCCCCTCCGAACGTGGTGGTCATGAACACCGGGGCGATGATCGGGGGAAGGGTTACGGACACGCCACACTGGGCAACAACGCGCGTGACGCCGTAGAAGATCAGGAGGGACGCTGCCACGAAAACACATCCGTACGCGGGGTGCAGCCCGGCCTTGTACAGCCACGCTATCATGATCACCATGGCGACCAGCAGGATGACGAGCGCCGTGCGATAGGAAGAGGGTTCGTTCTCGTCGTAGGCCTGTTCGCCCTTGTGCGCGCCGCCAGCAGACACTGACAGAATCCAGGAGAGGATGAGGGTGAACAAACCCCATGGCAAGACAGCGACCATAGCGGCCATAAGGGGGTCGAGAAGCAATCTGGCAAGCGCGAACACCACGATGACCCAGATTGCACTGACCAGACAATAGATGAGCGCCATCGCCCTTCGGGGACCGAAGGCGCACAGCAGAACCTTCTTAAGGTGCTGCCGGGCGAAGTACAGGCTGCCCAGAGTGAATGCGAGCATCGCGCCCATGCCCTGATAGGCCATGATGGGGCCGTGCCAGGCGCCGTAGCCCCCCGGATCGACGTTCGTGTCGAGGTCGTATTTCATTAGTACGGAGCGAACGATGAAGGAAAGGATGTTGAGGAACCATACGCTGAAGGCGACCTCGTTAGGAATGAGAAACGTGAAGCCCAGCACTGCGCAACTGAAGTAAAGGTACAGGCGTATCGGGCCGACCGAGGCGATCCCACCTTCGATCGGTATTGTCGGGGTGCCGGGATAGAACTTCTGCAGCGCTCTGAGCGTGCCAATCACGAAAGGCACTGCGAAGCCGAACCAAAACAGCGGATTGCGGAAGATCGAGGAGCGGCCCCACGGACTCGCGGCCGTTGCGCACAACTCCTGAGGGACCTGGGCTATGGGAAAGGTCAGTCGCTCATATTCAATCCATTGCTTTCGCACTATCGTCATCACGGATATCATGGCGCCGTAGAGCGCCATCAGGAAAATACCCCAGAATGCCAGTGGCTTGATCCACGGCTTCCATGGCATGGATGCGGTTATCCTGCCGAAGTTCTGCGCGCTCTTCTTCAGGCCCTTGGGCGTCCACCATGACTCCACCAGGATGTCGCTCTTGTCCTCGATGCCATAGTAGTATTCCATAATAGTGTTGATGCGCTCGTTGGTGGGGGTGCCCGGCTCAGCCGGGTCCAAAGGTGCAGTCCACTCCGGCAGGGCGGGCCAGACCTCCAGCTTCCACTTGTTCTCAGGCGTGGCCAGGTAGTAGGGTGCGGTCATGTTTGGAACAAGGTAGCCCGTGAGGCCCTTCGTCGTGATAGCGCCAGCGACGAGCATCATCACTGTGACGACCACCATTTCGCCGGGCCTGAAGGCGGCCTTCCGCCAGATCATCCCCAGCGCACCGTTGATTATCAGCACTAACAGGAACAGGAAGAACATCGCCCCGCCGACGCTGTAGTCCAGGAATAACTGTGAGCTGCGAAGATAGGAGTCCCAGGTGGGACCAATTACAGAAATAACCAGGCACATGATCGTCCCCAGCAGGACGCTGCGCACGGTGAAAACGCCTATCCCTGTCCTTTCCTCTTGAGAGTCGAACGGGCTTGTAGCCATTTCGAACCTTGGCCGGTCAAATACCAACAATGGGCCTGTGTCTTACCATCGAACCAGCATGCCGATTGGCCGGCGAAGACGCCGAACGCATGCTGCAGGTGGAAGAACACCCCGCACACCCGGAACGGGCCGGTGCTGACGTGGCGCCACACAACTTACAGAGCGGGTGTCCCGGAGTCAAGTTGACAGGGATATATTGTCCAGCCATATACGTGTCAACAATGTATCCGCTGGAGCTTGGCTTTGGATGACAAGTTCGTTGCGATAGGGGATCCACGGTCGGCTGGCCGGATACGAGGACACCAATGACGGGGACTATCTTCGGATGGATCCTACCATGCGGCTAGTGGTTCTGGCAGAGCCGAGAGGAAGTTGGGGGCCGCCGCCAGTGAGATGGGACGATTCGAGACGGAATTCTTGCCGACCGAGGGCTGGGTGAGGGATCTCGTAGGAGACAATGTTGACAGGCCGCTGGCCCCGGCGTAGACTGGCACCCCAGCGGGATGAATCCCGTTGCCGGAGGGTCATATGAGAAATCCCGAGTCACAGAAGAGGAGACATCATCGTGAGGCTCGAGGCGCTCCCGTCATCGGAATACGCCGGGAGGGTTGCGAGGGTGCAGGCGGAACTCAAGAAAGAAGGCTTGGACGTATTGGTTGGTTACGGTAGCGAGTGCGAGTCGGGCACGATTCGTTACCTGACGGGTTTCTGGCCGTTCTTCGACTTCGCTGCGGTAGTTGTGCCTGCCGAGGGCAAGGCCGCGTTGGTAACCGGCGGGCCCGAGTCTCTGGAGTTTGCCAAGTCCTTTTCCAGCGCACCCGAAATCCTGGTGAATCCGCTTCTCGTAGAGACATGCGCTCCGGACTGGGTTCCCGAGGTATCTGGAGAGAGTTTTGCGGCCATCCTGCCGCGCCTCTGCGGTCGCACGCCGAAGCGCATTGGCGTGGCCAATTGGAATATCTTTCCGCAGATTCTGTTTGAAGATTTGAAGGCCGCCTCGCCTGAGGCGGGGTTTGTGGCGGCCGATGACCTGTTGCTGCGGGTGCAGGCAATCAAGACAGACGTGGAAATCCCGTGCATTGTCGAAGCCTATCGGATCACTGAGGAAGCCATGAAGGCGGCGTTGGATGCCGCCGCGCCCGGCAAACGAGAGTGGGAACTGGAAGCGGTAGCGCGCGCCGCCATGGTGCAGATGGGCGCGGAAGGCATGTCGTATCCCGCCTGGGTCTGCTCCGGGCCGCATACCCAATTGAGCCTCTGCCGTTCCACGAGCCGCGCGATTAAGGAGAGCGAACTCGTGCAGTTCACGTTCGGCGCGAAGTACATGGGCTATTGCGGCAACATGTGCAGGCCTTTCTCCATCGGCGAGCCTCCCGCGCCCGCGCGTAAGCTGATGGACGTTGCCCTTGAGGCAATGGTCTATGCCATCGGCGCCATCAGGCCCGGCGTGAAGGCTTGTGACGTCTTTTGCGGCTACCGTGAGATCCTCGCCCGCTACGGATTTGAAGAGTTCACGCTCTACGGCCCGGCTCACGGCACGGGCAGTTCGGAGGTCGAGGGCCTGTGGCTGGCGGAGAAGGCCGACTTCGTCATAGAGCCGAACATGTTGTTTAACGTGGACATCTGGCTCTCGGACGGCACCTATGGACTGCGTTACGAAGACGGCGTGCTCGTGACCAGCAGCGGTATCAGGGAACTGACCAGCTTCAGAAGGGAGGCAATCATTCTGTGAGCTGTGTCACTCCCGAGATGGTCCGCGACGTGGTGCAGCGCAGGGCGGAGGATATCATAGAGTGGGTCAAGACGCTGGTCCGCTTTCCAAGCGAGAATCGTCCACCCTCCGGCAATGAAGCACCTGCGCAGGAGTTCATCGCGGAAGAATGCAGAAAGCTTGGCCTTACGGTTGACATATTCGCTCCGGACAAGGTTCCGGATATTCAGAACCATCCGTCGTGGTTGGCGGGCCGAGAGTACGAAGACAGAAGGAATGTTGTTGCGCGCTGGAAAGGCGCGGGGGAGGGCAAGTCCCTTCTTCTCAGCGGCCATGTTGATGTGGCCCCGTTTGAGCCCGACAACTGGAAGGCATGCCGGCCCTACGAGCCGGTCGTCAAGGATGGTCGGCTGTATGGGCGCGGTTCGGCTGACATGAAGGGCGGGCTGGGGGCGGCTTTCTGGGCATTGCGGATTCTGCGTGAGCTTGGCTTCGAGCCGGCGGGCGACGTCCTGTTTGAGAGCCTCGTTGACGAAGAGTTCGCAGGCGGCAACGGGACCCTGGCGGCTCGGCTGCGCGGCCACAACGCGAACCTGGCTGTGCTTTGCGAGCCCACTGGCATGGAGATCTGTCCTGCCTGCGTTGGCGCATTCCTGGGCGATTTGACCTTGAAGGGCAGGGCGGGCATGCCCTACACCGGCACGGCAATCCCGAACCCCATCAGCGGCGCCGCAAGGGCGATTGAACTCTTTGGCGAATGGCAGGACAAGTGGCGTGCCGAAAACAGCCATCCCTTGTTTAAGGGCGCGGGCAAGCAGCTCAACACCCTGCTTTGGCGAGCAGAATCATCGAGGCCCGGCGAGTTCACGCAGATGGGCACGCCACTGCAGACGATGATATCCTGGATCGTCTGGTGCTACCCCGGCATGAGCGAGAAGGAGTTCTACGAGCGTTTCCGCGCATTCTGGCAGGAGCATGTTGCGCGTGACGAAGCGCTCAAGCCCTTCGAAATAGCGCTGGAACCGCGCTTCCACTTCATAAAGCCCTGGGAGACGCCGGTTGAAGGTCCGGCGGTGAAGAAGGCTGTCGAGGCGTTCAGCCGATGCCAGATGGATCCTGTTGTGGGAGGCGCTCCCTTCTCGTGTGATCTTGGGATATACGGAGAGGACGGGGGGATGGAGTGCTTCCTGCTCGGCCCCCGAGGCGACAATCTGCACGGCCCGGATGAGTGGGTACTGGTTGACGACATCCTGTCGCTTACGCGTGTATACGCAACCCTTCTCCTGCTTTGGTGCTGAAGTTGCTCAGGAGGAGAGTGACGTATCTGCATCAGGAAATACAGCGTCATCAATGTCGTTGAGGCCAAGCTTGCGGCACGGATGGGGGATTACCGAAGCCGGCTGGCCGCGGTCAATCTCAGTGCCAGGATTGTCATCGGAGGCGTTCGGCGCCCCCTGAGCCACGCAGTAGGTTGCGGCCTGGGGGAGACACTGCCGCCCGCATCCACAGAGCCAGCGTTGCCAACGCGGGCGCTACTAACTTCACCTCCTTCCCTCCTGCGTTCGACTTACCGTCCGCGCTCCTGTCGCCTATCCCGCTGCCACAGTCTCGGCTGCCTTGCGGGCGCCTATTGGTCCAGCACCGCCGTGATTGCCAGCAATGCGGGCTCTCCCGTGTCGGCACCCATGAAATCGATGGATTCCACCGCGACATCCGGCCTCGGATTGACCCACTCCATCCGGTACAGCAGGTCCTTGTCCACACCCGTACGGCCCCGGGCGAGATCGGTGCGGGCATTGTTCTCTTGCCTCCAGGGCCGCAGTCCGGGGGCGGGATCGCCCCAATACCAGACGTCATGCCCGCCGACTACCGGCAACTGCACGGCCGAGCCGTCTTCCAGGTTCAGCACGTAGCGGAACTGCTCCCGCCCGTTGGTGCCGAATCGGCACGCATGCAGAAACTCCAGGCCCGCTACCTTGTGCCCCACAGGGATCCCTCGAACCTCCCGCGGAAGCTCCTTGCTGGGCCGCATACTGTTGCGCAGCACAATCGCCCTGTCCAGCACGAAGGGAACGCCCCCGAAGACTTGCCTGCCGTGTTCCCACTTGCTCATGTCGATCGCCGGCGGCCAACCCGCTTCTTCCTCCGTGCCGGGCGCCCTGGTGACATCCTTGTCCAGGTCGTGGTTGAAAAATCCTTTCAGATCCAGGGGCTCCCAGCGGACCTCTTTCGGCAGGGACGTCTCGGGCTCGGGCGCGACGGGGTCGGTGTCGATGGCGATCTGTGCGAACTTCGCCTTTCCCGTGCATGGCTTCACACCGAAGAACAGCGCGAAACGATAAGCCTCCGGCGGCGCCACAAACTCCGGGCCGAAGTCCTTCCAGCCGAATGTTCCTGTCGGAGCTTCCCCGATGTCGCCACCGATCAAGTACTGCCGGCTCACGTGCTGATCCGTGAGGGAGGAAAACCGCAAAAAGGCCAACACCGGCGGCCCGGAAACCCCTTCCAGCTCCTCTCCGCTCACCCGCAGCGAGACGCGAATGCGCGCCCCGGGAATCGTCGGCAGACTCGCTCCCCACCACCCGATCCCTCCCTTGGGCATCTTCTCCGGCTGGGCATTGCGCGTCTCCACCCAGAACGGCTGGGAGCCATCCGAAGGCAGCGGCTTGCACGGAATGGCCTCGGGAGCGAGCTCCACCTTGCGATCCACCGGCTGCGACCAGAAGGGCAGGTAGCCGAAGACCTGTGAGCGGAAATCGGTGATCCTCGGGATATCGTCAGCATCGCCGAACTCGTAGAACAGAACGTCGTCGTCGAAGTAGGGCATGGGATCCAGATGGATCCCCCGAGATATCGGACAGAACACCATCGGCACGGCTTCATCAGGGTACTCCGAGAAGGGGACGCGGAAGGTCACCAGCCCCAGTCCGAACTCCTCCATGCTCCCCTCGCGCATCACGCTGCGCCTCTCCAGGCCCGTCGCCTCGCTGAACTCCTTCACCGTGTGGAAGTACTGCGGCTGCTCCCCTTCGTCGAGCCCGTAGCCCGTGCCCCCGATGACCGCAAACTCCCCACCCGGCTCCACCGTATAGATGTTGTCGTCGTGGAAGTTCCTCCGGACCTGGTACTGCGCGAAGGGCTTGATCCCTCCGTCCCACAGCAACGCCAGGGAATGCTTCTGGATCAGGTTGTTGCGGAGGATATTGTCCCAGGGGATCGGTCGGAGCGTGGTGCTGTGGAAGGCGAATCCGCACATCCCGTTCTCGGCCACGTAGTTGTACTCGGCCACCACCATCGAGGCGGACCGATAGCAGGCCCCGTAGGTGGCGTTGCGCACGCTGGCGTTGTACAGCAGCCTGGTGCCGTTGACGATCGCCTCGTTGTAGAACCCGCCATGCCAGTTGCGCCACATGACGTTCTCGTAGGTCTGAAGGCCGTGACAGATAACGTCCGGCCACCAGGCCCACATCCTCGAGTCGGCCACCACGTTCTGCCGGGTAATGATATTGCTGGTGTTGCCAATGCGTATGCCTAAACCGAAGCCAGGATCCTGCGGCGCCTGCCGCGCAGGCAGCCAACGTCCGGAGCCAACGATCAAGTTCTGCTCGACCAGGTGCACGCCCAGGCAGTCACCCGTGTTGACGCCGCCTCCACAGTCGATGACCGCGCTGCGACGCAGCGTATTGAAGGCCCCCTTGATGCTAACTCCCCCCTCCCAGCACTCCTGGACCAGACAGTCCTCGACCAGGTTGCGCTCGCCAGCGATGGCGATGCCACTGCCCACGTCCCGCACCTGAAGGCCTCGGACACGGCACTCGTTCGCCTGGATGCGCACCCCTCCGGGGCCCGAGCTGTCGATCAACTCCACACGATGCTTCCCCGGACCTTCCCCCCCGAGGTTCAATTGAATCTTGCCCTCGGGAGTGGCGGTCCAGCGCATAACGTCATCATCCTCCAGCCGACGGTCCACCTCCCGCCTCTCCGTCCGTCCGGCTCCGTAATCGAATATCTGGGTGACCTTGACTCCCCGGGTCTTCTCAAAGTAGATCGCCCGCTCGTCCACGACCAGGATCTTGCTCTCCCCCGGAGCGTCGCATTCGTAGACCTGCTGCCGATCCGGCACCAGTCGCCACTGCGTCGGTTCGATCAACTGCCCCGCCGGACGGGTCAGAACCACCTTGTCATCCCCGAAAGCCTGGACGGCTACCCCATCATTGTTCAGATTCAGCTCCTCCCGATAGGTGCCCGCCTTGACGCAGACCGTGTCGCCCTTCTGCGCCGTCGCCGCGGCCTTGCTCAGGGTCGACCACGGCTCTTGTTCCGTCCCGGGGTTCTCGTCGGAAGCGTTCGCCGCCTCCTGGGCCACGTAGTACGTGGCGGCCTGTGCGCAGGCCGTCGCCGCCCACATGAGCAGAACCGAAACGACAAGCCTATGGATTGCCGACCTCATCTTCCCTTATCTCCTTCTGCATGGCTGATACATTGGCACCGTGCTCCCGAGCACAGCCCGCCAGGAGCATCCCGGAAGCGGCCGCCTATTGCCTGGAGCGAGCTTGCTGTTCCAGGAATTCCCGCAGCAACTGTTCGTGATCGACCTTAGGCCGCTCCGTCGGCGGTTGGCCCTCGGGAGGCGCTTCCCCAGGTTCGGTCTGAAGGTCTATGTCCGCAAAGCGTGCCATCCCGGAGCATGGCCGGATGCCGAAGAACACCGCGAACCGCTCCGCCTTCTCCGGCGCCACGACCGTGGCGCTTACCTTGTGCCAGGGGAAGGTGCCCTTAAATGGTCCCGTCCCGACCAGGCGACCTTCGTCGTCTTTTCCCAGCACGAACTGCCTCGTGACATGCTGGTTGGTCAGGGACGAGAATCGGACCCATGCGACCACCGCGTCCTCACCGGAGGCCGTCAGGTCTTCCCCGGCTACCAGGAAGGAGAACTTGATCCTGGCTCCCGGCACCGTCGGCAGGCTGGGACTCCAAAACCCCTGCGCCTCTTCCGGGAAGTCCGACCCGATCGCGGTCAACCAGACCACCGCGGGAGTATCCACCGTAAGCCGTGGGCCGGCTTCCGGCAGGTACGGTCTGTAGCTCACTCGCAGGTCGAAGCCCCGATCCTTTGTGCACTTCCAGAAATACGGCTTGTATTCGAACCGGCGGGGCTCCAGGTGGACGGCGGTGCGGGCGGGATTGCCCACGATGGGCACTGGCTCATGCGGGGCGTCGCAGTACGGCACCCGGAAGGTGTACAGCCCCAGCCCGAACTCTTCCATGTCCGCCGGGCGTTCCTCCGAGCCGCGTTCCCGGCCGGTCTCGGCCTGGTACTCCGCCAGCGTTCGGTATTCTTTTCCGCGCCCCACGTCCGCCTGGATGGTCAGGTTATCCCCGGAGGCACCCCACCGGGGCACCTGGCGGAAGACTCCGCCGGGATTGATGGTATACACGTTGTCTTCAAACAGGTCCCACTCGTCGGCAAGCTGGTCCACGAGAGGCGACTGAGGGTCGCCGATTCCCGCCTTCTGGGCATCGGCCGACGCCGAGTGTCCCTCCAGGTTTTCCACGCTCCCCCATCGCCACGACTTCCGCGCCACCACGCTGCGCAGCACCAGGTTCTTCCGGAAGATGTTGTCCGTCGGGCTCGGGTGCTGGTATTCGGGAAAGACACATATTCCGATCTCGTTGTCGGCTATGTAATTGTACTGCGCGAGCATCCGCTCGCAGAGCCGGTACGCAAAGCCGTGCAGGTTGTGAACGGATGTGTTGTAGAGGATGGTGGAGTCGTTGCAGAACGCTTCGTTGTACATCCCATTGTCCCTGGCGCGCACGATCGCGTTGCCGTAAACGTAGAGACCCTGCGCATTGATGTCCGACCACCAGCCGAAGAAGCCGGCGTCCGCTGCCACGTTGTACCGAAAAGTAGTGCACCGAGAGCCGGCGTTGCCAACACTATAACCGCATCGGCCCCAATAATAAGAGCCCCCACCCGCCGCATCCTCCTCCGGAGTAATTCGGTTCGGCATATCCGTCCCCGGATGCACCGCGAGGCACTCTTCCACCACATCGCACGCTCCGCCACTGCCGAAGGCAACCTGCCGCGTGTTAATGGCCGTGCAGCGACGGACGGTGCCGAACTTGTTTGTCAGGCTGAAGGCAGCCTCCCCCGCAGCATCGTTCCATACTCCTTCCGCCACGCAGTCCTCCGCCAGGTTGTACTCGCCGGTGCTCAGCACACCCCCGCTGACGTCGAACATCCGCAGACCCCGCACGACTATGTAGGAGCCGTCCAGTACCACCCCACAGAAGCTCCTCGGCACGGCTTCCACCTCGTGGGCGGCGGGGTTATCGCCGCCGATGTTCAGTCGTATCTTATTGTCTTGCACTATGAAGCAATTGACCGTCTCGTCCGTGACCTCGGTGAACCCGTTCAAGCCGATGTAGTAAGGCGCTCCCGGTCCAGGTGCCGGGCCGGAGACTGCTTTGCCGTCGACTGCGAGGAGAAAGGCCGGAACAGTCTTGGTGGGGTTGTTCACCTCCGGCTGCGGCGCCTCGTAGATGTTCTTGCTCCCTTCCACTTTCTGCCAACCCGTGACCGCATACTTGGGGCTCGTGATCAGGACCGGGTGGTCCCCAAATGCCTGGAAGACGATCGGTTTCTCCGGTTCCCCCGAGTTCTTCACTCGCAATGTCTCCCGGTAGATCCCGGCCTTGATCCACACGGTGTCGCCCGCCACGGCGGTCTCCGCCGCCTTGCCGAGGGTTTTCCAGGGTTGTTCCTCCGTTCCCAGGTTCTCGTCGGACGCGTTGGGGGCCCCTTGATCCACGCAGTAGGTGGCGGCCTGCGCGCAGGCCGTTGCCGCCCACATGAGCACAGCCAGACTCCCAACCTTAACCGCTAATGACCTCACCTTCCTATTCTCCTCTACTGTGGATAGCCCGCTCCAGCCGGGCTACCTGACTGTCAACCGCTCAAACTTGACGTTGTCCACATAGAAGCTGCCAGAACTCTCTCTCGCACCCACGAAATGTACGCTCTGGCACGCCAGGAACCACTGTCCGAGGCAAAGGCCTGTGAAGGTCCGGGGCTCCTGGCCCTGAACGGTGACTGCAAGAGTATACCCTGCGTTCTGCATGCCGAGGCGCATGTCGATAACCAGATGAAACCAGGTGTTGGGGGGGATCGTCATCAGGACTCGTTCTCCGCTCGACAAGGCCGAGCCGAAGTAATACACTTGCATCGGGAAGTTCCTGGCCAGGAGGTCCCCATTGCTGTTCACGGCCAGACTGGGGCCCGAGTCCATCGTGCCGATTCCGTCATGGCGAAGCTCTAATTCACACGCTGCCCCTGCATCCACCTTCATGTCACAGCTCAGGCGGGCAGTCCCCTTGCGGAACGGCCTCCAGCACGCCGAGACGGAAGGCCCCTTCTTGGCGCCGCCCGCCGCTGATAGACGCAGAGAGCGTTCACCGAGCGCGGCCGTTTCGTCCGTGACAGCGACTGAGGCGCCTTCCTCCATCTCCGAAACCCAAGGCTGCGGGGGTGGACATCCCAGTGCTGCTCCCTCGAAATCATCCTCCAGCAGTACTCCCACTTGCATCTCATCAACGTGAGGCATGGCCTCGGGCAAGGGGGTTTCCGCCGGCAACAGTTCGAAAGGTGGCTGAGCCTCCGTTGAGAGCACAACCGCTGCATGGGTTTGCACGATTCCGAAGCGAACCGTGAGGATACCATCCACGTGCTCAGTTTCCACCGGGGTGCCTGTGGGCACAGCGTAGGCCTTGTCCGGCGCTTCCGGCAAGCAGATATTGACCTCCAGGTTCCCCAGAGCGGGATTCAGCTCCGTGTACGCCGTGGAATCGAGTTCCACCATCTTGCCGTTGCTGCGCGTGCTCAGATCGGTGACGTGCAGGATCACTTGTCCGGAACGGCCCCGAAGGGAGCAAACGAGCGGCGGCTCAGGTGCCCCGTGCACGGAATAGGAAGGCCCTGCGCCTGCAAGCCGCAGCACCCGGGCCATGAAACCATCGTCCGGGTAGCGCAGATCGCTGGTTGCCAGATAGGCCACGGTACCCTGGCCCAGTCTGTTGCACGTGAGCGCCGGACGGCCGTCAGTGAATCTGGCGCAGACCTCCGCACTCTCGGGTACCACGCCCCAGATGCCCGTCAGCGGGTACTCTTGTCCACCAAGGCAAAGCTGGGCGATGTCGCCGCCACAGGGTTCCGAGCGGTCCAGGCCGAGCAGCGATAACGCTTGCGCGTCATCGCCCTCACCTTCGGGCCTCAAGGCTGCACCGGTCAGGACCAGCAGACCGCCCTCCTCAACAAAATCCACCAGATCGCTCAAGGTTTCCGGAGCCAGGTAGCGAAAATCGGGGACGATGACCACTTTGTAGGGAGTCAGATGCTCTCGATAGGTAAGCTCATTGACGATGTCGGTCAGGTAGTGGCTTTCCTGAAGGGCGCGGGCCAGACGATCCACTCGGCAACCCATGCCGCAGTCACCACCGCGGTACCAGGAAGTCTCACTATCCAGCACAGCCACCTGCGAGAGAGAAACGGTTGGGCCGAGAGCCGATTCCCGGTCGTGCACGAACTCGGCGCAGTGCCGGCTGTCTTCCACATAGCAGGGGGGCACCGGTCCTCCGCCGAACCCCCAAACGAACCAGTTACCGCCCGCTGCGATGGCCAGGGCGCCCTCCTGCAGGCTGCGCTGCAGCGAGTGTATGCGTTGGAAAGTGCGGCCCACCATTGTGAAGCTCATGATGTCCCAAGGCACCTTCTGCTGCGCACCCCAACGCATCGTACCGTACTGGATGTCCGATATGGTCCACGTGTCAGCGGTGAAGCAATCCGCCCAGTCAGGGACAGGATCGGGGGCTCGAAACCAGGACCAGTTACTGGCGTAGATGGCCTTCGGGCTTGCCTCGTGAATGCACTCTGCCACCAGCCTCCGGTACTCGTCAAATCGCTCGCGGTTCCAATTCCACCAGCGCAGCCAGTGCCTCGCACTCACATCGCGGGGCGGCTCGACACTGGTCTCTTCCTTCCACGCAGCCACGCAGCGCTCGCACCAGCAGGGCAAGGCCACTGCCAGGTCACCATCGAACCAGAAACCATCCGGGTCATACTTGGCTATGATCTCCCGGATCTGCGGCAGGAAACGCTCGTAGAGAAAACCCTTCTGCTGGCGGTTGGGCCGCAGACAGACCGTGCGCGCGTTATGGCTGCCATCGGCATCCGTCCATGCCCAGTGGGGATGGCTCTTGAGAAGCGCGGGCCGCGAATCAACAGCCATGTAGATGCACAGCTTTCGGCCGAGACGCCCCGTCACCTCCTTCAGGACAGCCAGGGTGTCGTAGCCCTTGAGGTCCGGGTTGTTCTCACCGATCTCCGTCGGATAGGTCGCTGCCCCAGTGCTCTGCGCGGATACTTGGAGCATCGTCACTGGCAGGGTCTCCAGCAGATCAGTCAGCTCATTGATATCTTGTCCCTTTCCGACAGGGCTTCCGTGATTGTCAATATGGACATTGACAAGCGAGTGGATGTACCATTCATTCCGGGCTATGCCTTTCAATCTTCCTCCCTCCCAATGCTCCGGTTCCGTCCCAGTTCCGGGTTGCCGGCGACACGTTTCGTCCCGAGTCCTCGTCTGACCGCTTGCTGACCGGACGTCACCCGTTTCGGCCCAAGTGTATTCCCGTGCCCCTGCACTGTCAAGCGGGTCGTCGTTTTGGTGTTCGACAGCGGATGTGCACAGCATAAGGACCGAAAGGGCTCCGAATATCCGCCTCTACGTCTGGTCCCCACCGCTATGGTCTTTGCCGGCTCGGACGAGATTCGTGGAGAGCCGAACGAGAGCACGAACACACTCGCCCAGGTTGACAAAGCCCTGCACGACAGATATGCTCCGGCCATCTGGTTCAGATGTCCGAACAAGAGCCGCATATGGGAAAGATCGAAGTAGCGCCACTGTCGGGGCGCGTGATGCGTCGGGGCATGAGTCATGGCTACCAGAGAAGAATACCTGCTCGGCATTGACAGCAGCACCCAGTCCACCAAGGCATGCGTGTGGTCGCCGAGCGGCAGGCTTATCGCAAAGGCCGCTTCCAACATCCGCGTGGAGAGTCCCAGGACGGGGTGGGCAGAGCAAGACCCCAACAGGTGGTGGTCCTCCACCCGCTCCGCGATCCGTAAGGTGCTGCGGCAGGTCGGGTCCGAGCGCATCGCGGCCATTGGGCTGGCCTACCAGCGGGAGACGTTCGCGTTGCTCGGGCGAGCGGGCGAAGCCCTCCGGCCGGCAATCCTGTGGCTGGACGTGCGCGCCGAAGCCGAGGTCAAGGAAGTCGAAAAGCTCGTGGGGCGCGAGGGCTACCACAACACGACGGGCAAGCCGCTCGACGTCACCTCAGCCCTACCGCGGCTCCTATGGCTGCGGCGCCATGAGCCGGAGTCCGTGAAGGGGGCCGCCCGCTGGGCGGACGTGGGGAGCTACCTTTCGCACCGGCTCACCGGCGAGTACAGGACCTGCGTGGCGGGCACGGACACGTGCGGCCTGATCGGCCTGAAGAGCAGGGATTGGGAAGGGCCCTATCTCGACCTCGCGGGCCTCGGGCGCGAGCAGTTGCCCGAGCTGGTGGAGCCGGGTGACGTGATTGGGCGCATTGCGCCGGGGGCCGCGCGGCAGACGGGGCTGCCCGAGGGACTGCCAGTCGTGGCCGCAGGGGGCGACGGGCAGGTCTTCAGCGTGGGCATGAACGCCGTAGCCCCATTCAGCGTGACGCTCACGTTGGGGACGAGCATTGTTCTGGGGATCTCCTGTGCGGACGCGCCCGTGTCACCGCTGTTCCGAACGCTCATCTCGGCGTCGTCGGGCTACGTGCTGGAGTGTGTCCTGCAGTCGGGCACCTACCTGCTCAGATGGTTCGTGGAGACCTGTGCCGGCAGCCGAAGGCGCAATGAAGCATATTGGGAGCAGAAGGTCAAGGACATTGCGCCCGGCTGCGAGGGGTTGATGACCGTCCCGAATTGGTGGGGCGTGCGTTTCCCCGAGTCGCTGCCTGATGCGCGAGGGGCGACGATCGGGTGGTCCAACCATCATACGTTCGCCCACTTCTACCGATCGCTTCTGGAGGGGTTGGCGTTCGAGTTGAGGAGGGCCGTCGGCGAGCTGGAACGGACCTTCCCCGACCGCCTGGAGCGCGCCATCAGGACGGGCGGCGGTGGAGCCAGAAGCGAGGTATGGATTCAGATACTGGCCGACGTTTTGAACCGTCCCATGAGCGTGAACCGGCAGGACGAGGTAACGGCGCTGGGTGCGGCGATCCTGGCAGGTGTTGGTGTTGGGATACTGGATGACGTGGCGAGCGCGGCGGGAGAAATGGTTGCCCTGAAGAATGCGCGGGAGCCGGCGCCGGAAAGCGCACAGCTCTATTGCGAGCTCTTCGAGCGCTGTTACCTCCCCCTGTTCGAGTCCGCCAAGCCCGTCAGCAAGGAGCTGCGCAGGATTACCAACGCGTGAGTCGCAAGGTGTGTTGGGATGTCGGTTCAGAGCTGGCTCTGTGGCGGAAATCTTCCTGGCGCTGTATGCTGCAAGGACGAGCCCCCGCGTTGCTTTACGCGGGGGACGATCAATAGTAGCATGAGCATGCTGCCTCCGCTCTGATGCACGCTCGGGGTGAGGCCAGCACAGGCCAGTGCCGGTCTGGAGCGGTCGCTCTGGCCGGTGCGGCACCTGCGTGGTGCTCGCACGTCGGGACAAGAGAAGCACGCGTGCGGAAGGAAGAGCTCTGATTGCCCGAGCTGTTGCGTATTGGCAGTGAGGTTAAGGGTCACAGTACGAGGAGAAGAAGACGATGGGAATGCTTCGTGTCGGGGATGAGACTTGGGATCTTATCGGCGCCGAAGGCGTTGAGGTGCACCTTCCTGCAGAGACCGAATCGGAGGTGGATTTCCCGAGCAAGTGGACGGTCTTCGGGCCGTGGGGCGCGGAGAACACGGAATGGGGGCTTTATTGGGCCCGCCCACTTGTCGATGCAGACCTGGCCGGACTGACGGAGGTGCCGCAGGAGCTGTCTCTTGGCGGCCAGAGCCGCCGGGGTCGCGAGGTGATACTCAGCGGCGATGGGCTGGATTTCGACGCGTTGTTCGGAGGCCACGAGGTCGGCCGGCAGGCCTATGCCATGGCGGAGGTCCAGGTTTCGCACGAAGCGGACCTGGTTGTAGGTGCTGGGGGCGATTGGTGGATGCAGTGGTGGATTGACGGCCAGCCTGTCTACGACACGCTGGAAACGGGCAATATCCTGCCGCGTGCCGGCCGCGCGGATCACGTGTTCCACAAGCGCCTGCGGCCCGGCAGGCATCTGCTCGCCGTGAGGGTCATTGCCGGCGGTGGCATGAGCGGAGGCAGCGGATGGCGCCTGCTTGCCGGTCCGGCGACTGCGCGGGAAGAGGCGCTGGTGAGGATGAGCCGCTCCGACCGTTGGGAGTTCGTGACCGAGCTCCACGAGATTGTGCCGCCGGCGAGGTACCGTCCTCAACTCCCCTGGGAGCAGACGATGGCGATTCGCACCGATCTGTGCCTTGCTGATGAGACCATCGAACTGGAGTACTGCCGGGTCGGATGGGGCGGAAACGTCGGGATCGTCTTCGGCGCGCAGGACAGCAGCCACTACTACTGGGCTCAAGTCCCCCACTGGGGTCAGTTAGCTCGGGCCCGGGCCCTTTATGCCGCGCTTTCCCGGGCCGACGGAGACGGCTACATCCGCAATCTCAAGGTGCAGCTCGTGCCCAATGTGCCGGTGCACGATAACATCTGGAGAAAACTCAAAGTGGAGCGCCGCGGCAACCGGATGCAAATGTGGGTCAACGGAGTCAAGGGGCCATGGGCGGAGGACGATACCTACGGGCCGGGGCGCGTCGGGATCGCGGGTTTCTCCAAGTACACTATCCGCAACTTGAAGATCGATGGCCGACCCGCCAGGAGGAAGCGCTGGCCAGGGGGTGAGCTGTGCCGCCAACCCTGGTACCACGTGGAACCCAAGGCAGGCGCCCACGACATACAGGTTCTTTTCTCCAGTCTCGTGAAGTTGGCGGACGACGAAGTCATCCTTGGCATCGCTGTCGGTCACCATGTCAGTTGTCACGCGTTTACCCCGGAGAACTCCTCAGCCTACCTGTATCGGTCAGGGGATGGGGGCCGGACGTGGTCGCGGTATGCCGGCCCCTTGCCACGGGAGACATTCCCGGCTGGCACGTGGACCGTCGGGCCGGGGGGCGTCATTCGAGCACACGGATTCGAAGCCGAGCGCAAGCGGTTCGTCTACTACGACTCCAGCGACAAAGGGTTGACCTGGACGGAGGCCCGATCGGGCAAACTGATGGGAGACTGGGAGCGGGCCTTGTTTCAGCCGCATGTGAGCAGTGGCCTGGGGGATCTCAAGCAGTTGCCGGACGGGACTGTCGTCGCGGTCATTCTTCGTCAGTTCACGACCATTGGCGCAGCGGTGAAGGCGGCGGTCCCTGACAGTGGAATGGCCTGGGGCATGTATCCCAGTAACCCGCAGCCGTTCTGCAGCATATCGAGGGACCATGGGCAGTCCTGGTCGGAGCCGGCTCCCATGGACGCGGTTACTCCTGGGAGCGACGGGGAGGTCCGCGGCATCGTTGCAGATTTCACCGAGACGCCGGTAGCCCTGCTGCCCAGTGGCAAGCTTATCGCCATGTCCCGCCCGATCCGGGCCCCTTTCATGTGGCAGACGGAGTCGGTGGACGGTGGTCGCACATGGCGGCAGGCGTGCTACGCGCCGTTCACCGGGCACGGGGGCCCCGCGATGCTGACCACGGCTTCCGGTTACCTGGCGCTGATCACCCGCGGGCCGGGCATCACGGTACACGTGAGCACGGATGAAGGGGTCAACTGGGACGAAGGCACCATGATCGACTTCACCAGCATCTACAACGGGAGCGCGTTGGAGATCGAACCAGATGTCATCCTGACAGCCTTCCCCGAGTCGATGGACGAAATCCGACCCGCCTTTGTGCGGGTTCACCGGATTCGCCTGACGCCTGACGGGCCGGTCCCTGACTAGTGCCGCCGGCCCGCCCGCCGCTCTGACACCTGGTGGCTCACCTGCATCTCTGCCCGCGCACGCCATCATCAACGGTGGGGACGTTGTACGCCCCGCAGTGTATGTTGGTGAACGCTTCGAGCTAGCCCTCCGGATGGCCGCTGGGAATCCGGGTGCTCTCGGAGGCTGGCGATGCCGGGCGCGAGCTTGCCCGTCGCTGGGCCGAGAGAGCGTTGACAAGCCGCTGTCTCAGGCGTAGACTCACGCTCCGGCGCGACGAATCCCGCTTCAATTATGCGCAGGCTCCCGCGTGGAATTGGCGAGCGCCGGGATGATGGTATGTTGCGGCACGCGGTGCCTTCGCGGACCGAAGAGAGACACCACGCACGGCGCGTAAAGAACAGGAGAACCCATGGACAAGCTGGTCATCACCGTTACCTGTGACTGCACGATGGCCTATCCGAGCAACCCCTACAATCCCACGCCCAAGGGCTGGCGAGCGGTGGCGGACGAATACATCCGCGCCGTCAACGCCGGAGCCAGCATCTGCCACCTGCACGGGCCTTACACGATCGATGAAACGATTCAGCCCGACGGCACGCGCCTGTCGGACCTGGACATCCCCGGCTGGCTGCGCCTCCGCCAGATGATCGAGAAGGTCTGCAAGCCGATCATCCAGTACGGCATCGCCAACGGCCGATTCCCCCAACGCAAGGAGCTGATGAAGCAAAGCCCGGACATGATGAGCGTGTGTTTCAACCCGCACGACGAATGCTTCGACTACGAGCCGGGCCGCGAACCGGTGGAGCTCTACGGCCTCCACAACCGCCCCGAGCTCGAAGAGTACTGCCGCGCCACCGCCGAGTGCGGTGTGAAGATCGAAGCCGAGTCCTTTCACTACGGCGGCATCTGGAACGCCCAGCGGATGGTCCAGAAGGGCCTGCTCAAAACGCCGGTCTGGACCACATTCTTCCTCGGCTGGCGCGGCGGCTCCTACACGCCCCCGACCCCCGAGGCGATGATGTTCGACCATCACCATCTGCCCGAAGGATTCAATTACAATACCAGTGTCATGGACCCCGAGGAGCAGTGGAAAGTGCTCACCGTTGCGATCATCCTCGGCGGCCACGTGCGCGTGGGCATGGAAGACAACCCCTTCGTCCGGCCCGGTGAGTACGCCAAGAGCAACGCGGAACTGGTGGACAAGATCGCCCGCGTCTCGCGCGATCTCGGGCGAGAGATTGCGACCCCCGAAGAGGCGCGCCGGATCGTGGGATTGAGCTGAAAGAGGCATCTGTGCTGATTGGCAACCCCATGATTTTTCGCGAGCTGCCGCTGGAGCGCGCTATCCGGCTCATGCGGGAGCTGGGCTATGAGGCGCTGGAGCTGTGGCCGCCGCAGATCGCCGCCTGCCGCACGGACGAGCTTCGGCGCCGGCTGGCCGATTTCGCCCGGTCGCTGGGGCTGCCGGTGGTCCGCCTCAACGCGGCCGATGCCGACTACTTCGCGCCCCTGGCGTCCGACGACCTCGTCTCGCAGGTCGTCGACGGGCTGAGACGCGACATCGGCGTCACCATATCGCTCGGCGCGCGGCAGTTGCTCAGTTGGGAAGGCAGACCTCCTGCTGGTGCCAGCCGCGCCGACCTTCACGGTCCGATCCTCGACCGTACCACCCGCGCCTTCGAGCAAGCGCTCGATTACGCCAAGAGCAAGGACGTGAGCATCTCCGTCGAGGTCCACCCGTTCACGCTCGGCATCGACCTCGACTGGCTGATCAAGCTGTGCGACCGCCTCGACCCCGACCGCTTTGGCGTGACCTACGACTGCTGTCACTTCGGCGTCGGAATGCCGGACGGATACATCGAGGCCATCGCCACGCTCGGCCCGCGGATCAAGCACGTGCATTTTTCCGACAGCGACACCAAGAGCTCCGAACTGCACTTCGCGCCCGGGACCGGGTGTCTTGACCTGGATGGGATCGTCGAGGCGCTCAGGCGGATTCAGTTCACGGGGACGATGATGCTCGACCTGTGGCTCTATCCGTTCCCAGAGGACGGGACGCGCGCCGGTGTGCCGTATCTGTCGCTCGTACTCGAGCGGCTCGGTCTTCGCCCGGAGTCGCAGGGAGGTCAGACGTGAAGGCGGCGGTGCTGCGCAAGATTGGCCAGCCTTTGTGCATCGAGGACATCCCCGTCCCTGAGATCGCCGCGGACGAAGTATTGGTTGAGACTCGCACCTGCGGCATCTGTCGGACGGACCTGCACATCCAAGACGGCCTGGCCTATGTGCCCGAGCTGCCGCACGTGCCCGGCCACGAACCGGCGGGGGTCGTCGCCGCGGTCGGCGGCAGCGTGGACAACTTTGAGGTCGGACAGCGTGTCGTGCCGTATCTGTTCGTCACGTGCGGGCAATGCCGCTACTGCCAGGCCGGACGGGACGCGCAGTGCTCGCACGTGAGCGGAATCCTGGGTGTGACCCGGTCGGGGGCATTCGCCGAATACTTCGTCGCTCCAGCCAGGAATCTCTTGATTCTTCCCGATAACGTCGATTTCTCTGTCGGCGGCCTGGTGAGCTGCGCGGTGATCACCGCCGTCCACGCTTACCGCCGCGCGCGCCTGAGCAAGGGGGATGTCGCCATCGTGATCGGCGCTGGCGGCATCGGGCGGCTCCTGGTACAGATTCTCAATGCCAACGGCGTGCGCGCGGTCGCGGTCAGTCGGTCGGCTCAGAATTTGAGACTCGCCGAGCAGGCGGGCGCAGAGCTGACCTTGCCGCTCGCCGCTCCGGACACCGCGGCGCGGCTCAGCAACTTCACCGGTGGCGAGGGCGCGGCGTGTGCGTTCGACTGCGTTGGCACCGCAGCGACCATGAAACTTTCGGCTGATGTCGTCGGCCGCGGCGGACAGATCGTCGTGATCGGCGAGGAACCCGAGTTCCCCGAAATCAACACGATCCAAATCGCCCAGCGGGAGCTGGAGATTATCGGCTCGCGCAACGGTTCCAGGCAGGACGCCGCCGACGCCGTTGCGATGATGGCCTCCGGGGCCATCACCCCGCAGATTGTCGCGCGATACCCTCTCGATCAGATCAACGAAGCACTCGACTATGTCCGCAGCGGCCAGTCTCATGGCCGGGTCATTGTGGACATTAGCTGAGCACCCATGGCCAAACGGATCTTCGAGCGCATCCGGTCGGAGGGCTATGAGGGGAGCTCTCGCGCAGGTCAAGGAGGCCGTCCGCGCCATCAAGCAGATCACGCGGGAGGTCTTCGTGCCCCTGGTGCACCGGCCGGGGGAGGCGCAGGCAGACTTCGGCCACGCGCTGATCCTCGAGCGCGGCGCCCTGCGCAAGGTGGTGTTCTTCGTGATGACGCTTGCCCATTCGGATTATGGAGATGCGATAATCATACGGACAGGTAGAGAAGAAATGTCCAAAAAATGTCCGAAAGTGAACACAGTCATCACAAGGGCAGGTGCAAAGGTATGTCAAGGGGGAGGCGAGAGGGTGGGCGTAAGGCCTGACGTATCAAGATGTTACGTACAAGAGAATGGTGCGGATGGGGGGAGTTGAACCCCCATGGACGTGTAAGGTCCACTAGGTCCTGAACCTAGCGCGTCTGCCAGTTCCGCCACATCCGCACCCATCGCTTGTCATTATAGATGGGAGCCTCCGGCTGTCAAGCGTCATAGAAAGCTCTCTGGCTTGTGCGTTCGACACTCAACAGGCGATCTGAATAGAGCCTCGACTTCCGAGGGCGCCAGCACGCGGGACCACAGCATACCTTGGCCGCCCTCAGGCTCACCGGAATATCATTCCGGCGTAGCCGACCACGTAGCTGCCGCGTCCGTGGGGGGAGTCGGCGCTGGTTGCGCGGTGGACAAGAACACCTTCGCTTCCGCCTCGCGCCCTGACGCTTGCCATCATCGCCACCGCCGGCAGCACGCCGCACATCGTTATCCCCTCGGATCGACACACGCGCACCAGCCCGTCCGGGTCCAACTGTTCCATCTGCGCTATGGCGATCGGGTCGTGCTGATTGACCACATCCAGCGCGCCGGGCGCATCCTCGTGGGACATGTCGCTTGATGCGATCACGAGCGCATCCTCCTCGCCGCACGACGCCAGCACATCCCTGATGCCCTCGCCGAGGCCCTTGAGCTGTTCGATGGTGGCGCTGGAGGTGATGCAGATGTCAGCGATGCGCACGTCTGCTCGACGGTATTGGATGAACGGGACTACGACCTCGCCCGAATGCTCGTGCAGGTGCGGCCCGTCGGCAGCCGTGACCATGGGCAACCTTGCGAGCCCGCGGCAGATGTCCTCGTGCAGTTCGACCTCGCCGAGTGGAGTGCGCCACGCCCCGCCCGTCCACAGCGCGCAGGCGGGCGTGTAGGCATGATGGCTAGGATTGAGGATGATTACGGCCGCCGGGATCTCGATCCGGGCCACGACTTCGCCCGCCGTGCGGCCTGAGAACACGTAACCTGCATGCGGCATCAGCGCTCCGAGCGCCTTCTGACCGTCCTCGACCGCGGGCATGCAGTCCGCGATCAAGGACCTGAGCTCATCTGCCTGAGCAGGGTAGAACTGACCTGCAACAGCCGGTTTCCTTGCCATCTTGAGCCCTTCCTGAATATGCGTCGTCGCGCCTCTGCGCCTCATGCGCGGGCGTGGCACGCCGCGCCCTGCCCCTTCATGATACATTGTAGCCCCTGCGGCGGCGGCCTGCAACGCCGAGCGGAATGCCTCACCGGTTGCCTCCGGTGCATCTACGACAGAAGTCAAGGAGCGCCTCAAAGTATGGCTCCCCTCCGACCAGGTAGGTGTCGTTATGTCCCGCGCCAGGTATTGTGTAGAACTGCCGTGGCTCGGTAGCTGCTTCGAAAACCGCCTTGCCCTGAGTGAATGGCACGATTTCGTCTTGGTCCCCGTGAATCACCAGCAGCGGGACGTTCAACTTAGAAACCATGCCTACATTGTCAAACCTGGAGCGGATGAACGGCCAGACGGGGAAGGTGGGCATCATCCTCCGCGCCATGGCGCGGGCGTCGGCGAAGGGGCTTTCCAGCACGACCCCTGCCACGTGACAGCGCAGGGCCACGTGAAGCGCCACTGAAGTGCCGAGCGAGCGTCCGAAGCAGATGATCCGTCCCTCGTCTATCCCGCGCTCCTCAGTCAGGTAGCGGTATGCCGCCTCGCCGTCGAGGTAGAGACCTTTCTCTGAAGGCCGCCCCTCGCTCTTGCCGTACCCCCGGTAGTCCACGATAAGCACGTCCAAGTCCCTGCCGGCCAGCATCCGGAGGTTGTCCGCCCTGTGGGTGATGTTTCCTGCATTGCCGTGAAACCAGAGCAGTACCGGCGCCGCTCCTGTGCCCGTTCCATGCTGCCACCATGCATGAAGCTTAACGCCGTCCTTCGTTACGAACGTGCACTCTTCCACGTTCAGCCCGTGGCCCTCCCACTGGCCGGAGGGGTAGCGCACCGGGTAGTAAACGAAGCGATCCTCCAGCAGAAGCACCGTGATGGTGAGCCCCACGTACAGAGCGGCAGCGACGGCAACCATGCGGGCGATGCGAAACGTCATGCTGCGGGATGGGCTCCCAGCGGACGCCCGGCCCCGGTACGGTGCGGCGGAAACGGCGGCGGCTGGCTCGTCGGGCCTCGGCGCGTCACCGGCAGCGAGGGCGACAAGGGGGGCAAGCAGCAGCAAGGCGATAAGCATCTTCACGCGGAAGTCCCAGCATCAATCATGTAGAAAGCGCCGAGGGCGCAATCGATCCCACGCAGTGCGGACAGGCGAGGCTCAGCCCTCAAGCGTGGGGGGCTTGTGCCCGATGCGTCTGCGCATGCTCACAGGCCGTCCGATTATCTCGGACCAGACCATGGCCTTTTTCAGGTCGATGTCAGGGACGCGAAATGCAGGAGGCGCAGCAGGCTCAGCCGGCGGGGCGGAAGGTTGAGCGCGCACGGGAGCACGCACCTCGGCCGCGGCCTCCTTGCGTTTCCTCGCCCGGCGTGGCTTGGCTTTCGGGACGGGCGCAGGGGGCATTTCAACCGGGCGGGGTGGCGCAACAGGCTGGAGCTCCTCCGCCGGCTCGGCAGGGAATTCACGGAGCTCCTCCGCCGGCTCGGCAGGGAATTCACGGAGCTCCTCCACTGGCTCGGCAGGGAATTCACGGAGCTCCTCCACTGGCTCGGCAGGGAATTCACGGAGCTCCTCCACCGGCTCGGCGGGGGGTTCAGGCGCAGGAGCGGTTGCCTGACGACCCTGCCTGATGTCCTCCAGGAATTCCCGGATCTGATCTCGCGAGGCTCTGAATTCCCGATCCTGCTGCGGGCGACGGCGCTCCTTCTGGGCGGCAGCCTCCATCGCGCGTCTGACGATTGTGCCGACCCCGAACAGAATCCCGATGATGATCAACGTTACGAAGTCACCCATTGCTTGCCTTACGCCTCTGAGCGGTAAGCCCTAGACGAAACGCCCCAGGTTCAAGTCGTTGCAGTGCAGCATAAGCGGAATCACGTCCGCCACCGCCCGGCTCAGGTCGATGGCCAGCCTGGTCTTCTGGAGGCCGACGACGTGATCGACATTCTTGCTGAACCAACCCACTCCGCCTCGATGGCCTTGCCGCACCAGCATGCCCGCACAAAGGCTGCGCAGCGCGAACGGGGCGTCCTGATCGCTTACGCTGGCGAATATCGGCACCGCCGAGCGCACGCGCACCAGTCCCAGGTAAGCCGAGCTGCAATAGCGTTCGCGCTCCTGCCCTTGTCGCAAGGCCTTTTCAAGCACACGGACGGCTTCCTCGTCGCCCTGTGCGGCCCGCAGTGCGCCAACGGCGCAACGCAGCTCCACATCGGCGCCCTCGGGCGCCGCGTCCGGCAGTTCAAGTCCGTCCAGCTCAAATCCCGCGCACCTGAGTGCAAGGGCGAGGCATAGCTCGCCCACGCGCCGCAAGCCGCCTGTGGCCAAGTGGCTTCTGAGCGCCCGGGCTGTCGTCTCCTCGCGTATTGCGCTCCTGAGTATGCTGATGAGTTCAAGACGGTCGTCGGTGTTCGTGCGCCCCAGAACGGACTCCACAGTCGGTAAGAACTCCGCCTGCCCGGCCCCCACCAACATTATGGCAGCGGGGCCTATGACTTCCGCGAAACCGACGTCATCCGCGTGCGAGCGGCACAGCCCCGCCAGCTCCGCCAGAGCGGGGCCGGCATCGGCCGCAAGCTCCGACCGAGCCACCAGCGCGGCCATCCTCACCCAGTCATCATCATCCGCACAGGCCTCGTCCAGCACAGCGGGGTCGGGGCTGTCCTTGAAGCTTTCCACGGCTGCCGCCGTTTCAATGGCGGCCCGCCGCCGCAGGCGCGGCAGCAGTCGCGCCCAGGTCTGCGCCCTCCGGTCCTCGCCCCAGTCGAGTCGCGGTCCGCCGCGCATGGCGTCAGCCCACTGCTGCACCGCAGAAGCGCAGGCTTTCTCGCCCATCATCCGGACTGCTCGGGCGGCCTGATAAACGGCGTCCAGGCACGCGATCAGGCCACGCGCCAAACCCCCCATGGCTGCCTGGGCCACATCCGGCTGCAAGGGCTCCCCGGAGCGCAGTGCCTCCGCGGCGCTGTGGGCCGCCCTGGGGTCGAGACCGAGTTCGCGGGGCCACATCTGATCCACATCGACCCCATCGAGTGCGCCGCGTCCCTCAAGAACGAAGCCGCCGCTCTTTTGGTCTCGTCGCAAGGCATGGGCCTGGCGAGCAAGTTGGGCACGCCACTCCACGACACTGTCCCCAACCTTGACAACCGGCTCTGCAACGTGCGCCTGAACCATCTCCTCGGCAGCCTGAAGGGCTTCATCACGCACAAGGGACGGGGCGGAATCGTCGTCTGCGAGCGTGTGAAGGGCGCGAAGTGCTTCGCGGAGGGGCATGGGGCAATTGAACTCGGCGTAGGACAGCAGGGCGGCGCAAGAGCCCCGCCTGACGCCCATGTCCGTGTCCCGCAGGGCCGCCAGGAACCGGCTGAACAGGTCCATGCCGACCGTGCGGGTGGACGTGAACTGGATGGTGGGCCGCAGGACGCCCTGACCGCGCGGGCCGCCAGGGTTGGACGCGAGCGTCTCTACTGCGGAGCGGCGCACCAGCGGGTCGGGATGACCGCCGAGGATCTCAGCGAGAAGGCCGGCGTCACGCGTGAGCAAAAGGGCGGCCGCGGCACGGCTTCTGACCGGCTCGTCCGGGTCATGAATCGCCTTTTGCAGCCCGGGCGAATCGGCGATGTCTCGCAGCTCCGCAAGCTCACTGACCGCGTGCACCCGCGTGGAAAGGTCTCCCTGCGCCGCGGCGCGCTCGAGCAGCTCCAGGACGTGTTTCCCTGCGAGCGCTCCCGGCGTCGCGCCGGCAGGTCCGACTCCGACCCTTTCCGACTCCAGCCCCATGCTGCCCGCTGCCCAGACCATGAGGGTCTGCTCGTCCGCGTCGTGCCCCGCCCCCTCCGCCTCGAACCAGCCTGAGCTAGATTCGGAACCGAGGCGGCGCAACAGCTCGTACGCGCTGCGCTCCACCTCGAAGTCGCCGTCGTGCACGGCCTCGATCAGGATCTGCTCCACCTGCGGCAAAGCGAAGTGGTCGAGCATAAGGACAGCGTGACGGCGCACCTCGGTGGATGGATGCTTGAGGGCCTTCTTGAGGACACCAAGCATCCTTATCGACTCCCTGCCGTATTGCGGCGCCAGGGCGTCCAGGACGGATGCGACCACGACGTAATCCGCGTCGTCAAGCTTGCTCTCCAATATCCGCTGAGCGGCTTCAATCCCATAAGCGGCGAGTGCGACCACAGCCTCGCGCCGCACCATGGTGTCCGGATCATCGCTGAGGCGCTCCAGAAGCGGCAGCACGTGCTCTGAGGTCTCGAACCCCGCCGCCTGAGCCGCTTCCCGACGGAGCTGCACGTCCTCGCTGTCGAGTATTGAACGTGCAAGCCCGCTGGCGGGATCGCTCAGGCTCGCCAGCAGGCCCTGCTTGAGGGGATGGTACTTGGTGCCAAGCATGAGGCCGAGCGAGTTGAGCGCCGCCCGGCGAACCGAAGCGTCCTGGGACTCTATGGCCTCTGCGAGGATGTTCAACGCCCCCGGGTCGGAGAAGCCGTCCAGGGCCTCGACTGCGCGCCTTCGGACGCCGGAGTCCTCCGAGCGAAGGCATTCTGAGACGACTTGGAGGGCATTGGGCGCCCCCTTGATGTCAAGCAGCAGATCGGCCGCCGCTCGGGCCACCTCGCTTCCACCGCTGCGAACGGCGGCCTGGACGAAGGCTGCCGTTACGTCGTCCGGCGCCGAGACGGCCAGCTCGAGTATGGTCTGCCGGGCCGCGTCGTTGGGGGCACTTTCCAGAGCTTCCTGCGCCGCTTGCTGGCGCAGCGGCCCCTGCAGTCTGCCCACCTTGTCAATGACCTGATGGGCGAAGAGTCGAAGGTCACTTTCGCTGATTCGCCGGCCGCTCTCGGTAGACATGACAACCCCGCTCGGACTGCACGTCGAATGATGCAGCGCCGGCCCTCATGCCCGCTTGGGGCGCCGCATGGGGGTCCGGCAGCCGACTTGCCTATTTGTCCTTCGTCGGCTCGCCGCCGATAGACTTACGCATGCTCGTATCGGCCTGGATGTTCCTCAGCGAGTAGTAGTCCATGATGCCGAGGTTCCCTTCGCGGAATGCCTGGGCGATGGCCTTGGGGATTTCCGCCTCGGCGAGGACGACCTTGGCGCGGTTCTCGGCGACCAGGGCCTGCATCTCCTGCTCGCGCGCGACGGCCATTGCGCGGCGCCGCTCGGCCAGCGCTTGCGCGACGCGTTTGTCCGCCTCCGCCTGGTCCGCTTGCAGCTTCGCGCCGATGTTCTCGCCCACGTCCACGTCGGCGATGTCGATTGAGACGATCTCGAAGGCCGTCCCTGCGTCGAGGGCCTTTTCCAGGACCCGCTTGGAGATAAGGTCCGGGTTCTCCAACACGTTCTTGTAGGACTCGGACGAACCGATGGTGGTCACTATGCCCTCACCCACGCGTGCGATGATGGTCTCCATCCATGCTCCGCCGACCAGTTTCTCCACGTTCGCACGCACGGTGACCCTTGCCTTTGCCTTGACCTGGATGCCGTCCTTTGCCACCGCGTCCACAGTCGTGCGGCCCTTTGACGGATCGGGGCAGTCAATGACGGCGGGCTTGACGTACATGGCTACCGCCTGCAGCACGTCGCGGCCGGCGAGGTCAATCGAGCACGCCATGTCGAAGGGCAGGTGGATGCCTGCCTTGTTTGCGGCCACCAGGGCGCGCGTGACGTTCGGCACGTTTCCGCCGGCCATGTAATGCGCCTCCAGAAGGCCGGTCTCCAGGGGCAGCCCTGCCTTCATGGTCATGATGCGGCTGTTGACGACCACGCTCGGGTTCACTCCCCTGAGCGTCATGCCGACGATCTCAAAGACACCCACGTGAGCGCCCGCCAGCAGGGCCTTCAGCCACAGGAACCCATAACGGAAGGCGAACATCAGCGCGATGCCTACCAGAATCACAACCAGGATGATCACAACCCATACGGGATTCATGAAGTGCCTTTCCTCCACCTGAGCAAGTGTTGCGTTGTGCCTTTCCTTACCGTGCCAGAAAGCCTCACCGCCACGAGGATTACGCCCATCTCCGCAGCGGCGCCGGCATTGGCTTAACGGATTGCCGCTGCCGTGTCAAGCAGCAAGCCTACGCCTTCTTGACAACAATCCTGTTGCCCGCAACGTCTGTCACCCTAACGTGTGTGCCCTTCTCCAGCAGCTCGCCCTGGGTGACCACAACGTAGCGCTTGCCGTCTATCAATGCTGTGCCGCTCGGCCGGAGCTGACTGAGCGCTTCCCCTTCCTTGCCGAGCAGCTTGTCGTCAGTGATGTAGGAGATCCTGAAGTCCTTCTCATCGACCTTGGAGGCCCAGAACCTGCCCAACACGTTACGCCACACCAGGAAGAAGACCGGCACCAGGGCCACCGTGATCGCCGAGAACACGCTTGCTGCAACAGTATGACCGTTCAGGAAGGCGAAGATGATGCTGCCGCAGACCGCCAGGAAGCCCACGATACCCATGACAATACCGGGCAGAAACATCTCCGCTATCATTGCCGTCAATCCGGCAACGTAGACGATTAGTATCCAGGTGAGTTCCATTATTCAGAAACCCGGTTGCGCGTCTTGGTTCTCTCTTGTTCCGTTCTCGATCTCACCCCGCGCCCAAGGTCAATCGGGAATCGGGAATCACTAGGTCTCACGTTGGGCCTTGACGATGACCTGACGTCCGTGGACTGCGACCGCCTCGACCTGCGTGCCCTTCTCGATGAACTCTCCCTCCGTCACCACGTCGACAAGCCTATCGCCGAACTCCACATGGCCGGCGGGGTGCAGCGGGGTCAGCGCCACCCCCGACTGTCCGACCAGTTGTCTCAAGTCCGGCTCGCCCGGTTTCAGCCGGGCGCCAACGGTTGCGCCCTCCAGCGTCTCGCGACGCACAATCCTGCTCAGAACAGGGATTGACCCCACGTACCGGACAACGACGGCCATCCCGACCAGCGCAACCAGGAACGAGGCGAACACGGTCAGTATGTTGCCGCCGAACGCGATCGACTCGCTGGGCGTCCTGGGAATGGTGAACTGCTGAAACATCAGTACGATGCTCACGAACAGCAAGCCGATTCCCAACACGCCGACCAAGCCAAAGCCGGGGATCAGAAGCACCTCAACGACCAGCAGGACCAATCCTGCCGCGAACAGCAGTATCTCCAGCATGTGGGCGTAGTGGAGGCTGTATTTGACCATGAAGAACGTCACAAAGCACGCAATGCCAAGTATGCCGGGCGCCCCGAAGCCTGGATGCGTTATCTCGACCCACAGCAGTATCAGTCCCGCCACGATCAGCAGGGGACTGAAGGTGTCAAGAACCGTGAGAAGGCGTTCGGAGGCCGTAAGGTACATCCTCTCTACGGTTAGGGTTGCACCAGGTCCGGCAAGCTCGTCGTAGAGCGCCTCGCGGCTTGTCACCGCCTTGCGGGCGAATCCGTACTCCACGGCCTCCCTGGCCGACATCGTCAGAAGCTCGCCCTCGCGCACGATGAGCGTTGGCTGCCCCACGATCTTCTGCCGCTGCGCCTCCGGCATGTTCTCGAGCGTCTGGCCTGTCACGTATTGTTCCTTGGGATCGTCCGCAAACTTGACGCGGAAGACCTCGAGCTCCTTGGTGACCATGGCGTCCACCAGGGCAATGGGGTAGCCGCGCCGCTCCGCGTAGTTGTCCATCGTCTCGCGAATCGCAGCTTGGAACTTCTCGCCGAGCTCCTGGCCGGTGGGCATTATCGGTTCGACATCGCCCATCTTGCCCAGGGCAGCGTCTATGTATATTTCGTTACACGCAAGGGCTACCATCGTGCCGCCGCTGAAGGCCTCGGTGTTGATGTAGGCGACGATGCGCACGCCATCCTGCGTGAAGATGAAGTCCCCCAGGTTCTGCGAGGCCTCTACTGTACCGCCCGGGGTGTCTAACTCCAGGATGATAAGTCCTGCCCCCTCGCTGCGTGCCTGTTCGATCTTGCGCTTCACTGTCTCGGCATACGCACTGTTGATCACCCCTTCAAGCTTGATCAACCATGCCTTCGGAGCCTCCTGTGCCAGGACGCTGCCAACCAGCGCGCATAGGACCAACACAGCACCCAGCGCGCGGATTCTGGACCTGTGCGGCGTGTTCCACGCAGCCCCTGTTGTCCCCAAACGCCGCATAAACGTGCTCCGCGACTCCCTTTCGTGCAGGCCCGGCATGGGCCCGCTCCGCTGTCGGCATTCATTATACATCGCTGTTGGCGGAATGCATCTGAAAAGTCGCGTCGCCTAGCCCGCCTCCCTCAGAGGGCCGAAACGCCCCGCCGCCGGTCACTGATTACCGATGACTGACAACTGAGAACTGGTTGCTGTCGGATGCGCTGCGTTTCTGGGGGCCTGCTCCATCGGCTATAATGGCTAGGCGACGAGAGGCGTCGCGAGGTTGATGTTGGTTCGCCGTTTCCTTTCTCCAGGTTGAGGGGGCTCGCAGAAAGCGCCGTGTCAGCAAGGGAGCTTGCGCACAGCATAAGGAGCATAGCGCGGTTCGACGAACTGCTTGAAGAAGTCCGCGCCGGCCGGAACCCGACGGTCCGGGGGCCCGTGGGCAGCGCAGCGGCGCTTCTGACAGGCGTCCTCATCGGCGAACTTGGGACCCGCGTCGCGCTGGTGGTATGTCCGGGCATGGAGTACGCTGAGGAGTTCGCTGAAGACATCAGCCTGGTCCATGATGGCTTTGCCTGCGCCTTTCCTCCCCTCGAAGGGCTGCCAGGCGACGAAGAGGCCCCGAACGAAACCATCGTGAAGGCGCGCCTTGGCGTGCTGCGACGTCTGGCGTTCAGCGCGGACGCCGCAGGCGAAGACGCAGCCTCTCACCTGGCGACCGGCGGGGCGAGCGTCGTCTGCGCCAGCATCAACGCCCTTCTTCAACCCACCTGCAGTCTGGATGAGCTCCGTCGGGGCACGCGGACGGTTGCCGTGGGGACGCGCGCTGCACCGGAAGAGCTGATCCAATGGCTCGTGAGCTCTGGTTTCTACAGCGTTCCACGGGTGGAGCTTCCCGGCCAGTACAGCCTTCGTGGCGGCATCCTCGACGTGTTCTCTCACGGCATGGACCGCCCGGTGCGGATCGAGTTCTTCGGCGACCAGGTGGATTCCATCCGGACTTTCGATCGTGCCAGCCAGCTCTCCAGCGAGCGCATCCGGAGCTGCGGGATAGCCGTGTCGGGGGACCCGCTGTCGGACCCCACTCGGGGGGAGGCCAGCCTGCTTTCCTATCTGCCCGAGGACGCGCTTGTGCTTGTGCTGGAGCCGGACCAGCTCTGGGAGCGGGCGGGCAGGCTTGTTGTGGCCGCTGACGCGGAAGCTCCCATGCTGGAGCCGGATGAGTTGGGCGTCCAACTGTCACAGAGGCGCTCGATCATCTTCGTGGCGACAAGCGCAGGGGCCCCTGCCGCCGAGCAACTGACTGACGGTGAGATCGAGATGCCGTCGAGGCAGCGGGACAGCTTTGGCATCGACCTGGAGGGCACACTGGCGGAGCTGGCGCGCATCTGCACCGAGTTCCGGCGGACCCACCTGTTTTGCATAAGCCCCGCAGAGGAGCGGCGGCTGCGCGGCCTCCTCGCTGACCGCGGGTTCCGCCCCATTGATCGCATCCGGTTCGCCCGCGGCAGGCTCAATCACGGCGCGCTGTTCACGGCGGACGGCGTGGCGCTGATCCCGCACCACAGGTTGTTCGGCCGCTACAGGCAGCGCCGCGTGCTGAGGCACGCCGAGGAGGCCAGGCCGATCGAGGCGATCTCCGAGCTGGAGCGCGGCGATCTGGTGGTGCACGTGCAGCATGGGATAGGTCGCTTTCGCGGCGCCAAGGTGCTGGAGGAGGACGGCCGGCGGCAGGAGCACATCGAGATCGAGTTCGCCGACAACGTGCGGGTCTTTGTGCCGGCCGACAGGATCGAACTGGTGCACAAGCATATCGGGCTCGGCGGGCGGACGCCTGCGCTGAGCAAGCTTCACGGCTCTCAGTGGCGCGCCGCGCGAAGGAAGGCGGAGCAGGCCGTTCGGGACCTGGCGGCGGATCTGCTTCACATCCAGGCCCTGCGCCGCACTCAGCCGGGTCTGGCGGCGCCACCGGACGACGAATGGCAGCACCAGTTCGAGTCCGAATTCCCCTATGAGGAGACCGAAGACCAGCTCCGTGCCATCGAGGAGGTCAAGGCCGACATGGAGGCTGCCCGCCCCATGGACCGCCTTATCTGCGGCGATGTGGGCTACGGCAAGACGGAGATCGCCATGCGTGCCGCCTTCAAGGCCGTCATGGGGGGGCGGCAGGTTGCCGTCCTCGTGCCGACAACGGTCCTGGCTCAGCAGCACTACCGCACGTTCCGCGAGCGCGCCGTTGACTACCCTTTGCACGCGGAGATGCTGAGCCGTTTCGTGAGCGACTCGCAGGCGCGGCAGATCCTGGAAGGCATGGCGGACGGGCGAGTTGACATTGTCATCGGCACCCACAGGCTTCTCCAGAAAGACGTCAGCTTCAAGAACCTGGGGCTGGTGATCATTGATGAGGAGCAGCGCTTCGGGGTCGAGGACAAGGAAACGCTCAAGAGAATGCGCACGACGGTGGACGTACTGACGCTGACCGCCACCCCCATACCCCGCACGCTCCATATGGCGCTGATGGGGATCAGGGACATCTCGTCGCTGCAAACCCCGCCCCTGGACCGACAGGCGGTTGAGACGAGCGTCATGCGGTTCAATCCCAAGGTGCTGCAACACGCCGTGCGCAGGGAACTCAGCCGCGAGGGACAGGTCTATATGGTGCACAACCGCGTGGACAGCATCGAGGCGGTGGCCGAGCGTGTCCGAAAACTGGTCCCCGAGGCGAGGGTGGAGGTCGCGCACGGTCAGATGCCGGAACGTCAACTGGCCGACGTAATGGAGCGATTCCTGACGGGCGAGGTCGACGTGCTGGTGAGCACGACGATTGTCCAGAACGGCCTCGACATCCCGAACGCCAACACACTCATCGTGAACCGCGCCGACATGCTGGGGCTTGCCCAGATGCACCAGCTTCGCGGCCGCGTGGGGCGCTATATCCACAAGGCCCATGCCCATTTCTTCATCCCTGCCGATCGTCCCATTACCCCCGAGGCGCAGGGGCGCCTCGATGCCATACGGAGGTACTGCGAGCTCGGCGCGGGCTTCGACATCGCGCTGCAAGACCTCGAGATCAGGGGCGCCGGCAACATCCTGGGCCCCGAACAGTCGGGTCACATAGCCGCGATAGGCTACAACCTCTACTGCCGATTGTTGGCGCGCGCCACGGCAGCATTGAAGGGGGAGACGATCAGCGAAGCCCCCGCAGTCACGCTGAACGTCGGCCTTGACGCCTTGCTGCCCGACACCTACGTGCCGACGCTCCAGCAACGGATGGAGGTCTACCGGGAACTCAGCCGAGCAGCGGACCTTGAGCAGGTGCATCACGTCGCGGAGGAGGTGCGTGACCGCTTCGGTCCGCCGCCGGTGGAAGCGCAGAATCTGCTCTTGGAGGCCGAAATCCGGATTCTGGCCGACCAGGCCGGCATCACTTCTATACAGAAGAGGGACAGCCGACTCTATCTGGTGCTGCGGGATGCAACTGCGGTTAGTGACGCCTCGCGCCTGCTGTGCGCGCAGCCTGCTGCCGGCATGGCCGGTGAAGATGTGGTGGTCCTGGAGGCTCCCCTTCCCGAAGGCGACGCGCGTGCGGTGGCACTGCGGCTTCGCCGCATGCTGGCCCACAGCGGCCAAGAGCTTTGAGGCAAATCCATTCAGGTTTCTCGACCCTTCACCTTATCTCTCTCCCCTGGGGAGAGGGGATTCCCCCTCCAGCCGGGGAGGGGGCAGGGGGGAGGAAAAACTCGAATGCACTTACTCCCATTCGCCTAGCAGCCGGCCACAAGGTGCTCTCAGGCGGGCATCCTTCGGCTTCATGCCCTTTGTGTTGACAGGCTGCGGCTGATATGATATAAGCTGTTGTCTTAAGTTTATGTCGCCCTCGTTCTTGTGGGCCATGTTTCACGCCGGCGGCGCATGGGGAGGGCGGTTTATGCGTCGCCCCTGCCCCTTCTGTGAATCACCCACTGTTGCTCGGCGTCTTGTTGCTTGCCTTGTCAGGTGAGGGTAGAATAGCACCACATGGAAATCCCAACAATCAAAGTCTGGCCGCGTGAGGAGAAAGGTACTCGGCCGTGCCGCCGCCTTCGCAGGCGCGGCCTGGTGCCCACCGTCCTCTACGGCAGGGGCGAGCCGAACGTGTTGCTCAGCGTGCAGGAAGATGCGCTGGAGAAGCTGCTGGCTCAGCACAGCTTGATAGTGCGCGTGGAATGGAACGGACAGGGCGACCCGGCGCAGATCAAGGAGATCCAGTACGATCACCTCGGCGAACACATCATTCACGCTGACTTCGGCCGCATATCGCTCACCGAGACCGTCCAGGTGGCGGTGCCGATTGAGACCCACGGAGAGTCGGTCGGGGTGAAGGAGGGCGGCGTGTTGGAGTTGGTCATGCACGAGATTGAGGTGGAGTGCTTGCCAACCAACATCCCGGAGAATATCCGCGTGGAGATAGCCGCGCTGAAGATCGGCGACGACCTGCGCATTCGCGACCTGCAGCTGCCGGAGGGCATGCGCGCCATGGGCGCACCCGACGCAGTGGTGCTCATGGTTGCTTCTCCAACGGTCGTCGAGGAACAGGCGGCGCCGGAAGAGGAGGTCGTGGCTGAGCCGGAACTGATCGGCAAACCGGCGGCGGAAGAGGAAGAGCCTGAGGAAGGTAGAGGCGAGCGGCCGCAGCAGAGCGGTTCGCCCTAAACAGTGTTTGCCGGAGAGTGTCGTCTGGTAGCCTTCCGTGAACCGGCCTGACTGACCTGGAGTGGGCCATCGGATGTCGCCTGCAAAGTTGGTGGTCGGCCTCGGCAATCCGGGAGGGCGGTACGCGGATACGCGACACAATCTCGGTTGGCGGGTGGTCGACGAACTCGCCCGCGCGTGGCGGTTCGAAGACGAAGAGGCCCGGTGCGGAGGCTTGCTGCTGGCGAGTGATGCCGTGCCGCGAGAACAGGCGCAGTGCCCCGGCATATCGGTGCAGCTTTTCAAGCCGCTCACCTACATGAACGACAGCGGCTGCGCGGTCGCGGGCCTTATCCGTGAGAGCAGCGTGGCCCTGCAGGACGTCTTGGTGGTGCTGGATGACCTGAACCTGCCCCTCGGAACGCTGCGGATGCGGGCAGGTGGGTCAGCAGGCGGGCACCGCGGCCTTGAGTCGGTTACGTTGCATTTGGGCACGGAGCAGTTCCCGCGGCTTAGGCTGGGAATAGGGCCGCTTCCGGCAGCGGGGCCGGGAAGAGATTTCGTCCTGAGCCCGTTTGGCCCCGAGGAGCTCCCGCTGGTAGAGCGGCTGATCGAGCAAGCGGCTCGCGCCGTGGAATGCTGGGTAAGGGAAGGACTGGAGGCGGCGATGAGCCGCTACAACGGCCCGGTGTAGGGACGCCCCTGCGTTGGCCACGTGAGAGGGAGTGACTGAGTTGGCGGAAAACCTGTACGAAGCGATGTTCCTGGTAGATACGGCCAAGGGGGGGGAAGGGTTCCCTGCCGTGATTCAACACATCTCAGGCCTGCTTGAGCGGAACGGTGCTCAAGCTGAGCGAATCGAGAGATGGGCTGAATCCAAACTGGCCTACGAGATAAAGCACATGGAACGTGGGATCTACGTGCTCGTCTATTTCCGAGCGGCGCCGGACCGCATCAGTCCGCTGCGACGTGATGTCGGGCTCTCAGAAGAGATATTGCGGGCACTGATCCTCAGGGCGGAGGCGATCCCTGCAGCCAAGGGGAAGCTCTACAACACCCAAGGCGAGCCTGTGCATGAGGAACCTGAGGCCCGTGAACCTGGGGCCCGTGAACCCGAGGCCGGTGAACCCGAGGCCGAATCGGCAGCTGTGGCCGAGCCGGAAAGCGACGCCCCGGAGAACACGTAAGGGCGAGGTGTGCCTCGCCCATTCTATAGATGCAGGGCGATGCGTGCGTAGCCCGCAGGGGGAGGCGGAAGGATGGCGAACCTCAACAAGGTACTGCTGATAGGCAACCTGACGCGCGATCCGGAGTTGCGCTACACGCCGAGCGGCGCGTCGGTGTGTGACTTCGGCCTGGCGGTCAACCGGACCTTCACCGGGCGCGACGGTACGAAACGGGATGAGACCCTGTTCGTTGACGTGTCGATGTGGGGACGCCGGGGAGAGGTGATCAGCGAGTATTTCAGCAAGGGCAAGCCCATATTCATAGAGGGTCGGCTGAAATACGATTCCTGGGAGACCCCTGACGGTCGCCGCACCAAGCTTTCAGTGGTTGGTGAGAACTTCGGGTTCATTGGCGCCCCGGGAGGCGAGGCCCCGCAGGAGCGTGGCACACCTCGCCAGGGCGGAGGGGCGCGGCGAGCGGAACGTGGCGCCCGCGATGAGCAGAAGGCGCCGCCGCGCCAGGAATCACCCCCGGAGGAGGAGAATCCAGAAGGGCTCGACGTCTCGGACGATGAGATACCCTTCTGAGTTGTCGAACGGTACCGATTTGAGAGGAAGGGAAGTCGGATGGAGGTGCTGCTCCGTCGTGACGTGGAGAACCTGGGGCAGATAGGAAGCGTGGTGGACGTGGCGGACGGCTACGCCCGCAACTACCTGCTCCCGAGGAAGCTTGCCGTTGAGGTGACCCCCAACAACCTGAAGATTGTCGAGGCCGCCCAAATCGCCAAGCGTGAGCGCCAACTCGACGAAGTTCGGCGGCTCCAGCTGGTTGCTGAGAAGCTCTCGGGCTTCCTCTGTTATATTGAGATGCGCGCCACGGAGCAGGGGCACCTGTTCGGGTCGGTCGGCCCGGAGCAGGTGGTGCAGGTCCTGGCGGAGAGCGGATTCGACATGATCCGCCCAAGCAGCATCAACATGCCCAGACACGTTGAGGAAGTGGGGGACAGCGAGCTGGAAATCATGTTGCATCCTGAAGTGATCGTCAAGATCACGCTGCGGGTTGCCCCTCTGGAAGAGGACAAAGGCGAAGAGTAGTCGCGCGGCGGGTGGGCGCCCCATTCTGGTGAGCGCCGGCGGGGAGGATGAAGACATGGCGGACGGGAGCATACCCACCGACGCGCGTCCCGGCGCGCTGGCTCGGGGCATGCCACACGATATTCAGGCCGAGATGGGGGTCCTGGGTTCCATGCAGCTTTCCCCGGATGCCCTTTACCTCGCGCGGGAGCGGCTTGACGCTGATAGCTTCTACAGGGCGGCGCACCAGGACATATTCAATGCCATCCTGAGCCTTGCCGACACGCGCAACACGGTGGACCTGATCCTGCTCAGGGACGAACTCTCACGCGCGGGCAAGCTCGAAAAAGTTGGCGGCGTGGGCTATTTGACCGAACTGATGGAGTCCGTGCCGACCAGTGCGAACGCCGAGTACTACATTGAGATCGTACGGGACCACGCCATAAGACGCGAACTCATTAATACGGCGACCGGGATTCAGAAGTCATGCCAGGAGGGGGCGCTGGAAGCGGACGATCTGCTGAACGACGCGGAATCAAGGATGCTGGCCGTGCGGCGCATGAAGGAATCACATCGCATCTCGGACATGACCAGCTTGATTCACCAGATCATGGCCCGGATCGAGGCGGCGGACCAGAGGCAGGACGTCCTGGTTGGTCTTTCGACGGGGTTTGGGGCGCTGAATCGCGCGACAACGGGCTTTCAGCCCGGTGAGGTCACCGTCGTCGCCGCTCGCCCGAGTGTCGGTAAGACGAGCCTCGCCCTTAACATCCTGCACCACGTCTGCATGGTGGAGCGCCGGCCGGCCGTGTTCTACTCGCTTGAGGTGCAGGCGCAGCAGGTCGTGAGCAACCTGCTTTGCATCCACAACCGCGTAGACACCCAGGATTTCCGGCGCGGCACGCTGACTGATGCCCAGTGGCAGGACCTGGAGGAGTCCGTGGGCAAGCTGGCTGACTCGCCCCTCCATATTGACGATGCGCCGTCCCTGAGGATAGGCGACCTGAGGGCCAGGGCGCGCAGGATGCGATATGAGCACAAGGTTGAGTTGATCGCTGTGGACTACCTGCAACTGCTCATGTCGAACCGCTCCCGGGACAGTCGTGCCGCGGAGGTCGCTGAGATCAGTGCCGGGCTTAAAGCGCTGGCCCGCGAGTTGGAGGTGCCGGTGCTGGCGGTTGCCCAGCTCAACAGGGCGGCCGAGAAGGAGCAGCGCAAGCCGCGGATGAGCGATCTGCGCGAAAGCGGCGCCATCGAGCAGGACGCGGACGTGGTCATGCTCCTGCACCGGCCTGACATGCAGGATGACGACCGAGAGGAGCAGGCTTTCGGGGAAGAGCTGGATGCCCGAACCGGCGCCGCGGATCTCCCGGGCGTGCCGGCAAAGCTGATAATTGCGAAGCAGAGGAACGGCCCCACGGGCGTGGTCAACCTGCTGTTCTGGAGGCGCTACCTGAGATTTGAGGCTGAGTCCAGCCATGCTGGCGTGTGAACGAACCACAGTCAAGAGGGCGGCAGCCCGGCCGGGTATCCTTGCGCCGAAGGTGTTCGTTCTCCTGGTCGCGCTGCTCGCAGTCCGGGGTGAGGCATTGCTTTCGGTGGAGAGTGAGGCTCCGGTCCCCAGTGACGCAAAGGTCACGGTCGAACCGGTGCAGCCCCGCCGGCTGATTATCGAGCGTATAGAGTTCAGCGGAAACGCGGTTTACACTGACGACGAACTGAGGGGTGAGATGAAAAGCCGCCCTCGTGGGTGGCCGGCGTTCATCTGGCCTGGACGATTCGATGAGTCGGTGTTCCGCGAGAGGGACTTGCAGCAGATCCTGAGCAAGTACCTCTCGTCGGGATATCTGGATGCGGAGGTGGATGGGTATTGGACCTACAACGACGAGCTGAGCAGGATAACGCTCCACGTCCTCATTTACGAGGGTAAGCTCTACACGGTGGGCGACGTCACTCTCACTGGGAACACGATCTTCTCGAATAAAGAGCTTCTGGACGGAATCCCTCTCAAGCCGGGCGACCCGTTCGTGCCTCGTGCCGTTCAAGGGTCGAACGTTCTAAAGGCCGAGGCGATCATCACGCACATGTACGGGCGCCAGGGATATGTGGACGTGCGCACCCAAGGGAACAACAGCGTGCGGGCCGAAGAGGTCTACGCCGAGGGAGAGCCGAAGGTGCATCTGCTGTTTCGGCTTGAGGAGGGCGAGCCCGTTTTCGTCCGTCTCGTACGTATCGAGGGGCTCACGAGAACCAAGGATCTGGTGATCAGGCGGAACTTGACGTTCTATCCCGGCGAGCGTGTGAACACCGATGAGTTCGAGGAAAGCAAGCGGGAGCTGCTGCGGACCGGGTATCTCGATGCGCTCGATCCCGAGGCGGTTGAGATATTCTTGGAACCGGAGGCCGGGCCCGTGCGCGATGCCGTGGTCAGGGTCAAGGAGGGCAGGACGGGCCTTCTGCAATTCGGCGTTGGCGTCGGCTCACAGACGGGGCTGATGGGTGGAATGATGTTCCAGGAGAGCAATTTCGACCTGAGCAACTGGCCCTCCTCGTCCGCTGATCTGTGGAGGGGAAACGCGTTTCGGGGCGGCGGGCAGAAGCTCCTGCTGCAGTTCACTGCCGGCACGAAGGAGAGTTCGTACATTCTTTCGTTGCACGATCCGTCAGTGGGGAACGGGCCCTGGGGCCTTGGCGGCTCCGTATTCTCCCGCCGGTGGGCGTGGGATGAGTTCGATCTGAGCAGGACGGGCGCGGACGTTGAACTAAGTCGCAGGTTCAGCAGAAACGCGTCGGGTCAGATTGAGGTGGGCTTCGAGAGCGCTAAGATGGACAACGTCGACGCCGGCGCGCCGTTCGAGATCATGCGTGATAAGGGCACCTACAGCAAACCCTACGTGGCCCTTTCCTACGCGGTGGACAGGCGTGACAGAACGCTTCTGCCTACTGAGGGCTCGTTGGCGAAAGTGACGGCCAACCTGGCGGCAGGTGACATCGAGACGGTGAGCCTGATCGGCGAAGCCGAGAAGCATTGGCCTCTCTCAAAGCCTAAAGGGGGAGCGCTGAGCTTGAGCGGCAGGGCGGGGATCGTTGATTCCTACAGCGGCAATAGGATTCCCGTATTCGAGCGTTTCTACGCGGGCGGCATTGGTTCCCTGCGGGGCTTCGACTTCCGCGGTGTCTCGCCCGTCGAGCCTACAAAGCAGGAGCAGGTTGGCGGTGAGTCCATGCTGCTCGGATCGGGGGAACTGCGGCTGCCGGCGGTCGAAGACCAGTTGTGGGTGGTGTTGTTTGTGGATGCAGGATACGTTGAAGAGAGGGTCTCGGACGTCCTTTCGGGCTGGGACGTGTTGAGGGTGTCCACGGGCGTGGGAGTGCGGTGGCAGATCCCCGCGCTTGCAGGCGCCCTGTTGTCCGTTGACCTGGGCTTCCCAGTGATGAAGGAAAGCTACGACAAGACACAGGCACTCCAATTCTCCCTGGGTGCCTTCCAGAGGTTTTGACTGGCTGCCGGGGCGCGCGGTGGGGGCCGTCCCTGCTTTGAAGGAGGGAGCATTCCGATGACAGAGTCGAGAAGGTCGCAGGCGAAGGCGAGAGCCGGGGTGGCGGGGGAGCAAGCGGGCCGCGGCAACTTGGCTTGGGCCCTTGGTGGCTGCCGAATCCTGTCTCGCTTGTGTGTCGTTGCATGTGCGCTGGCTCTGGTTGGTGCGGTGCTGACAGGGAATGGGATCAGGGCGGCACCACAGAACGGTGTGCCCCGGCAAGACGCGAACTCCGTCCCTCTGGCGACGCAAGATGAGGGGCATGGGGACGGCATTGGGGTGGCGGGAGCCAACGTCCGCGAAGAGACGTCGAATTCTGCTGCGACCGGGGCTCTCGATGCGAGCTCGGACGCTGTTGCGCCTGAGGTCAGTGCAGCCCCTCCGGAGCCGCTCAGGCTGGCAGTGGTTGACCTGGACAGGGTTTTCGAGCAGAGCATGGAGTGGCGGAACTACGAAGAGCAGCGCACGCAACTGATGGACACGATTCGCCGTTCGCTGAGTCATTACGATCGCCAGGTCCGTGTGCTCCGCGACGAGTATGCAGACCTTCCCCCGGGAACAGCCGAGGCCGCCGAGAAGCAGAGAGAGGTGGAAGCTGCCGTAGAGGAATGGCGCGCAGCCGAAGATCAATTCAACCAGCAGCTTGGCGCGCAGCATTCCAAGTCGCTGAGCACGATGTTAGACAGGATCAGCACAGTGCTTGAGGCGTACGCAGAGGCACACAATATCGACTTGGTGTTGAAGAAGCAGAACCTGCGCGTTTCGGCGGCCATGCAAGCTGAGATGGGCATTATTGCGGCGACGACGGACGTGCTTTACGTGAGCGAGCAGTTCGACGTGACCGAGCCGGTCGTCAAACAGTTGAACGCGGAGTTTGAACAGGGCTTGATCCTATCCCCGTAGATGAGGGGAGAGCAGGAGTGGGCCGGCATCAGAACACAATCGGTTTGCCGCAGCGGATATCCGGCGAGGCTCTTTTTTCGGGACGGCGCGTGAGCGCCAGGCTTTGCCCTGCCGACGTCCATACGGGAATACTGTTCGTGCGAACCGACCTGCCGGACAGACCGGTCGTGCCGGCGACGACCGACGCGATAAGCAACGGCCCTCGCTGGACTGCGTTGCAGCGGGACGAGGTGGAGATCCGCAGCGTCGAGCATCTGCTGAGCGCCTGCCTCGCGCTGCAGGTTGACAATCTGATGGTGGAGCTGGACGGCGAAGAGCTGCCCGCATCCGGTGGCTGCGCTCGTCCGTATGCGGAAGCCTTGATAGAGGCGGGAATCAAGGAGCAGGGTACGGAGAAGCCCGCTCTGCGGATTGAGGAGCCATTTGCAGTTTCAGAAGGCAACGCAACCGTCATGGCTATGCCGGCCGAGGAGGGGCTGACCCTGAGCTATGTTCTGGAGTTCGATGAGGTGAAGCTTCCCCCGCAGGTCGCTACGTTCCGCGTTGATCCCGAATCCTACCTCACCGATTTCGCGCCCGCGAGGACGTTCGCGTTCGAATCGGCGTATGAGGAATTCGCAGGGCAGGGCATTGGCGGAGGCGTCAATGACGACAACGCGCTGGTCATCTTCAAGGATGGTTCCGTGAGGAAGGCTGTCAGCCGCGAGAAGGCTGAACTGCGCTTTGAGGATGAGTTCGCCCGCCACAAACTGGTGGACCTGCTTGGGGATATAGCCCTTGCCGGCGTGGATATCGAGGGCAAGATCGTGGCCATCCACAGCGGACACAAGCTGAACACAGTCTTCGCTGCACGGCTGTCCGCCTTGTACAGGGAAAAGCAGGCGATTCCGGAGGAATACCTGACCATCCGGGAGATTCAGAAGATTTTGCCGCACCGCTACCCGTTCTTGCTGGTCGACCGCATCCTCAAGATCGAAGATAACAAGATCGTGGGCCTGAAGAACGTTTCGATGAACGAGCCCTTCTTCCAGGGGCACTACCCCGACTATCCGATTATGCCGGGGGTGCTCCAACTGGAGGCCCTTGCGCAGGTAGCCGGCGTCTTGCTGCTCCAGAAGCTCGAGCACACGGGCAAGCTTGCCATGATGGTCAGCATGGACGGCGTGAAGCTGCGCCGGCCCGTGCAGCCGGGGGACCAGCTCATGTTGAAAGCGGAGGTCGTGAGGATTCGCTCACGGACTGCACAGGTGAATGTGTGCGGCTTGGTTGAGGGCGAGGTGTGCTGCGAGGCTGAGATGAAGTTCATGCTGGTCGAGCCGGAGGTGCTCTGATCCTTCCAGCGGCGTTGTTTCTTTCAAGTGTTGAGTGGTAGTCAGATGAGAGTGAGAGCACAATGATCCATCCTAGCGCCCAGATCGCTGCCGGGGCCGAGCTTGGTGAGAACGTCGAAGTCGGGCCGGGCGCATATATCGGGCCGGATGTTGTGATCGGCGACAATTGTGTGATCGGCCACGGCGCGCACGTCGAGGGCAGGACTGTAATGGGGAAGAACAATATCCTGCGCCCCTACGCGGTGCTCGGCACGCCGCCGCAGGACCTCAAGTATCACGGAGAGAAGACGGAGCTGCACATAGGCGACGACAACGTGTTCAGGGAGTTCCTGACCATCAACACCGGCACGACGACCGGCTGCGGCGTGACGCGGATCGGGAATCGCAATTACTTCATGATCTTCAGCCACGTGGGGCACGACTGCGAGATCGAGGATGATACGATACTTGTGAACGGCGTTCTGCTGGGCGGCCACTGCAAGCTTGAGACCGGGGCGAAACTGATGGGTGCGGCCGCCTGCAATCCGTTCGTTACCGTGGGAAAGCAGGCATACGTGGGCGGGCTGAGCCGGATAGTTCAGGACGTCCCCCCGTTCATGATCGTGGAGGGCAACCCCGCGAAGGTGCGCCGCGTCAATGACATCGGGCTCGAAAGGGCCGGCTACAGCCAGGAGGCGATCGAAGAGTTGAACGAAGCGTTCAGGAGGATCTACAGGACCAAAGAACTCAACAGGATGAAGATCTTCGCACAGATCGAAGCGAGTGGGAACGCTGGCGAGGACGTGCTTTACCTTGTGCGGTTCCTGCGCCGTGCTTTGATGGGCCGGCACGGCAGGTTTCGCGAGAGCCTGCGCTAAGACGGGCCCCATTGAGTGCTTGTATAGAAAAAGGGCGATGAAAAAGTCACAGCAGTCGAAACAGCGGCGGCGCATCGGCGTGTTCGGCCTTGGCAGGTTCGGCTCAGGGCTGGCAGTCAGGCTGGCCGAACTGGGTGCCGATGTGCTCGCCGTAGACGCCGATCCGCCAAAAGTCGAGCAGATTGACCAGAGGGTGTCAAGGGCGTTGTGCCTGGACTTCACCAATGAATTCGCCATGAAGAAGGTGGAGGTGGGGACGCTGGATCTTGCCATCGTCTGCGTCGGTCGCAACATACAGTCGGGGCTGCTTGCCACCGCGGTGCTCCAGAAGCTAGGCGCGAAAAACATCTGGGTGCGCGCGATTGACCAAAGCCAGGCCGAGATTCTCGAAGCCATGGGCGTGGCCAAGATCCTGAGCCTGGAGAAGGAGATGGCGCTTCAGGTGGCACAGAACGTAATGATGCCTGTAACTCAGGTGATCATGCCGATTGCGGGCAACCACCACCTGGCAGAGATCAAGGCAAAGCCTGAGTTCGCGGGCAAGACGCTGGGAGAGCTCAACTTCCGAAACGTGTACCGCGTCAACGTGGTTGCTATACAGTCCAGGCAGTCAATCAGGAATGGGAACGGCTCCGAGAAGGTTGAGACGATCGTGAACGATCTGCCGGACGCAGACGATGTCATTCGTGAGGGCGACGTTCTGGTGGTGATAGGCACCGACGAGGAAGTAATGGCACTGCAGGCGGATTATTGAGAGGGACTCTGCACCGCCCGCCGGCTCGTTGGCTTCGCCGGCCTGCGGGTCAATCAGCGGATACGAAGCCGTCCGGATGCGTGCTGTGCCACTTCCAGGCGGTCTCGATGATCTCTGTTAGGGACAGGTAGGTCGGCTGCCACCCGAGTTCCGCCTTGATCTTCCGGGGCGAAGCTACGAGAACCGCCGGGTCCCCGGCGCGCGGAGGTCCCGGCTCCGTGGGGATCTTCCGGCCGGTCACCTCCTGCGCTGTCTGTATGACTTCCCTTACGGAATAACCCCTCCCTATGCCGAGGTTGTAGACTGCCGACGTTCTCGTTGGCAATGCCTCCATCGCCATCACATGGGCTTTGCCGAGATCCAGCACATGCACATAGTCACGAATGCATGTACCGTCTTGGGTCGGGTAGTCAGTGCCGTAGATAACGACACTTTTCTGCTTTCCCAGCCCCACGCGCAGGACGATTGGGATCAGGTGTGTCTCGCGGCGGTGGTCTTCCCCCAGTGAGCCGTCGGGCATTGCCCCCGCAGCGTTGAAGTAGCGCAGCGACGCGTATCTCAGCCCATACGCCTGCGAGTAGTCCTTCAGTATCCGCTCTACGATGGCCTTGGTCCGTCCATACGGGCTGATGGGCTGAAAGGGACAATCCTCGGTGATGGGAGTCTGTGTCGTGCTGCCGTACACGCTGCACGAGCTGGAAAAAACGAGAAGCTTAACCCCCGCACGCCGCATCGCGCGCAACAGCTTCAGCGTGTTGACGACGTTGTTGAAATAGTAATCCTCCGGGCATTCGACCGACTCACCCACGTAGGCGCTTGCTGCGAAGTGCATCACGACGTCCGGGTTGTGCCGCTTCAGGATTACGAAGACGGCGTCCTCATCCGATAGGTCGGCGCGGATGAACTCGCATTGCCCGACTGCCTCCCTGTGTCCTTCCGAGAGGTTGTCGAGGACAACGGCCTCATGTCCTGCCTCTTTCAACCGGATGACGGCGTGGCTGCCGATGTAACCCGCGCCGCCGGTAACGAGAGCCCGCATGCCCCGTCTCCTACTCCACAAGCGCAGGACTCAGCTCGGACTGTGACTTCCGCCTTCCTGGGGGCCGCTGATGCCAAGCGGGGACCTGTGCGGCCCCACGGCTCACAAGAGCGTCGGCGTGCCCGGCCTACTCGGTCAGAGTGAACGTCGTGTCGGGGATTTCCACGTTCACCTTTATCTTCTTAAGCCGCAAGTACACCATCGTGTCTTCGAGCGGGGGAGGATACCACAGCATGATCTCGCTCGGGATCTCTACGGTGGTGTCAGCCACGGGGACCGGCGTGGTGTTGCAGAACCAGATTCTGGTTCTGAGCGAGCCGTCCCAGCGGAACTTGTCGATCCGGATGATCTGCTCCGTGAGGCCGTCGATAGTAATCGAGTTGACCAGCCTGATGGCCGGTTTAGGCTGCTCTGTAATGGCCAGGGAATCGATGTGCCAGGCGGCGACGTCATCAAGGGGTTTCGTAAAGCTTCCCGCAAAAACGTTCCACCCTGCCGGATAAGCTCTGAGCACCTGAGCCGCTCCGGCAAACAGCCCCTCCGGCTCCAGGGCGTCGGAGAGGTCCTCCGGCACGAAATGTATCCTGCCGGGCACCGGCATCAGTTCGGCGCCGTACTCACCGCCGTAAGGCGGGGTGTCTTGTGCAGTCCGCATGCGGACGACGTAGTTCTTGCCGTCTCCAATCAGCTCTATGGCGGGCGCCTTTGGAGAGCCCAGCACAACGTGTACCTTCCCGGGTTTACGCAACTCGAGCGTTCCTGACAACTGGATCTCGGGCGGCACAAGCGGGATCGCCGGGCTGCGCAGAACCACATCGCAATCCGCCGTGAGCGACCAGAACCTGCCGCCGTTCGCCACTATCCTGTCCCGGAGTTCGCTCAGATCCATTTGCCTTAGCTGGCCCGTCGGACGCGCCGTCGGACGCTCCTCCGGCGCGCTTCCGCACCCGGCACATGCGAACAGGACCCACAGGCCGCCGATCGCCAGCCACAGCCCCAATTGTGACCTTACATCCCTGTCTTTCATAATCGAACCTCCGCCCTCATCTCACACCGGCTCTGTGCCGGTCATGTCGTAGATCCACCGTAGATCTTCCTCCGACACTGCCAGAAGCTCTTCATCCTTGAAGAACCTTCGTATCTCCTCCTCCGCTCGCTCGACGCTGTCGCTGCCGTGGATAAGATTGTAACGGTTGCTCAGCGCAAAGTCTCCTCTTATCGTGCCGGGCGGGCTGTCACTCCCAAATGTGCGGCCCATCATCTCCCTGACAACACTCACCGCGCTCTTCCCCTCCAGCACCATCGCAACAATTGGCCCGCTGACAGTGTAACGAACAAGCGGCTCGTAGAAATCCTTTCCTTCGTGCATCGCGTAATGCGCGCGCACAAACTCCTCCGACAACCTCATCATCTTCAGCCCGACTATCTTGAATCCCTTCCTCTCGAGCCGGGAGACGATCTCTCCGACCAGCTCACGTTGGACGGCGTCCGGCTTCAGGAAGACCAGCGTCCTCTCCATCGGCATTTCCTGCCTCCTGCTAAGCCCGCCCACCGGCCGAAGTGAGCGGCCCTCACATCAGTCCCTTCTCGCGAAGCTGGCGGACACATGCCGCCCTGACGTTTGCGAAGAACTCGCGGTAGCCCTCGGCCCGATAGTCCGGATAGGTCCACTCCCAGGGCTCGAACGCACCGCGGCGCCAGCCAAGCGTCGCCTCTGCATAGATACCTGCGCGCAGGTAGACGCGATGGCTGCAGTCCTTTGTGGTTGCCAGCACCAGCTTGCCCGGGCTCACGTAGCCCGCATCCAGGTTGACCGGACGCTCGGGCGCATCCGGAAGCTCAGCGCCCAGTCGCCGCTCCATCCGGTTCGTCGCGTGCTTGGCCTGGACGATGTTCTCAGGATCTATCAGCTCCTGGAAGCTGAAGATTCGCCTGAGCAGCCCTGGCCCCATCTCCTTCTCATAGTAGTCAGTCGCCTCGAACGGCCAGGTCTCGCTCGTCATGTCAATCGGCCCGAATTCACGCTCAAGCAGTTCACGCGCCCTCTCCAGCCACTCGTCGCGTCCGGCCAGCGCGGCGCAGATGAGCTTGACCGGACTCGCGCGTTTCGCCTCCCCCATTTTACCGTCCTATCTCACTTTCATGTTGATGCAGCGGGCTGGACAGACTTGCTGAGCTCCGCGAGCGCCTCACCGACGCTCGCCGCAAGCGAGGCCGTCTCAACTTCGCTTTTTGAGCCGTCACGGCGCACCTGGAGCTCGAGTTTGCCTGTTCGGAGATACCCCTTTCCCACGACGACTCGCAGGGGGAATCCTATGAGGTCGGCGTCCTTGAATTTGACCCCGGGGCGCTCATCGCGGTCGTCGATGATGACGTCAAAGCCGCCATCGAGCAGCGCTTCGTACGCCTCCTCGGCCGCGGATACCAGTTCGGGCTCGCTCATGTCCAGCGGCATAACGACGACCTCGTAGGGGGCGATGGTGGGGCTCCACACGATGCCGGACTCGTCGCAGGTGCTGTCGATCCGCGCCGCGGCGATGCGGTTCACACCGATCCCGTAGCAGCCCATCACGCAGGGCCTCTGCTTGCCGTCAGCGTCCAGGAAAGTGGCGCCGAGCTCGGCGCTGTACTTGGTGCCGAGCTGGAATATGTGCCCGACCTCGATGCCGCCGAACAGCCGCAGTGCCCGTCTGCATCGTGGGCAGGGGTCGCCGTCGACGGCAGTTCGGATGTCCTCGACGCGGCTCGCAGCGAAATCGCGCCCCGGCGCCACGCCCATCATGTGCGCGTCGGCGCGGTTGGCCCCCGTCACGCCGTCGGCTATCCCCATTACGCTGTGGTCGGCGATTATCTCAACGCCGTCGAGCCCCACGGGGCCTGCGAAGCCCACCGGCGCTCCGGTGACCGAGTTGATGGTCTCTTGGTCCGCCATTTCCACACTCTGGGCGCCCAGTGCGCGCATCAGTTTGCCTTCGTTGATCTCGTGATCGCCACGCACGAGTGCGGCTACGGGCGTTCCGTCGGCGAGGTAGATCAGTGTCTTTATCATCTGCTCGGGCTTCACGCCGAGCAGCTTGCTCACCTGCTCGATCGTCGTTGCGCCAGGGGTGTCCACCACCCTAAGTTCGGGGTTGCCGGAGCGGGGCCTTGTCACGGGGGCCGCCACGCCAGCAATCTCCACATTCGCTGCGTAGCTGCATCCCTCGCATGCCACGCACTCGGCAGTCCCCGGCTCGCTTCTGACCACGAACTCCTGTGAACCTGATCCGCCCATAGCGCCGGGGTCGGCGTCCACTACGACGTAGTCGAGCCCGCAGCGCTCGAATATCCGGCAGTAGGTCTCGTACATGATTTCATAGCTTTGATGCAACCCGGCCTCGTCAACGTCGAAGCTGTAAGCGTCCTTCATCAGGAACTCCCGGCTCCGTATCACGCCGAACCTCGGCCTGGGCTCGTCTCGGACCTTCGGCTGTATCTGGTAGAGGTTCAACGGCAGTTGGCGATAGCTCTTCAGGTTGTCCCGCACGATGCCGGTGACGACTTCCTCGTGGGTTGGCGCCAGCAGGCCCTCGCGCCCGTGGCGGTCGGTGAAACGTATGACGTCCTCGCCGAATGCCTTTAGCCGCCCCTGTGTCATCACCTCGATTGGCCACAGTGCGGGCATGAGTATCTCGACCGCGCCGGCCCTGTCCATCTCCTCGCGCACGATTGCCGTGATCTTGTTGAGCACGCGTGTGCCCAGAGGCAGGTAGGAGTATGCCCCGCTGGCGAGCTTGCGGATCAAGCCCGCCCGCAGCATCAGCACGTGGCTTTTCGCTTCGGCCTCAGCGGGGATCTCTTTGAGCGTGGGTATGAGGGTGCGGGTCCAGCGCATTCGGATATACCTGAGTTGACGTCCGGTCCGGACAACAACCGCCAAAGGCCGCCAGAACAAGAAGCTTGGCCGCTGCTTGCCGCGGACGTGCAAAAGCTTGAAGGAGCGCTCATTATAGTTCCCGCCCGGCCCTGTTGCAATCGCCCGGCACGCAGGCCGCCGCGTGTTTGCCAAGCGTGGCTGCCGGGGATATAATCCCTTCCCGGCCGCGCTGCGAGGTGCAACCAGCGGCGTTGTTTCGCCGCGCAGCGGTTCGCTCATCGTTCGGGAGGTGATGGCGCGGATGGACAAAAAAGCGCTGGCTGATCGCTTGATGGAGGTGGCCTACCACAAGGGGGATTTCACACTACGCAGCGGGCGCAAGAGCCACTACATAATCGACAAGTATGGATTTGAGACGCGGCCGGAACTGCTGCGCGAGATCGCGCGTAAGCTTGCTGTCATGTTGCCGGAGGACGTGGACCGGCTGGCAGGCGTCGAGCTTGGCGGGGTGCCGCTCGTTACGGCGGTGGCGCTTGAGACCGGCATCCCGTTCGTCATCGTGCGCAAAGGTCGAAAAGGGCATGGGCTCGACCGGCCCTTCGAGGGCGAGCTGAAGGAAGGCGAACACGTCGTGCTGATCGAGGACGTCGTGACCACCGGCGGCGCCGCGTGCGAGGCCGCAGAGGTGCTGCGCGAGGCGGGTGCAGGGACGGTCTCGGCGCTCGTTGTGGTGGACCGGCAAGAGGGCGCCGAAGAGGGATTCCGCAAGGCCGGCGTGTCCTATCGCGCGCTCTTCACACGTGAATCGCTCGGAATAGGGGTTGACAAATGAGCAGCAGCAATCCTCAGGATCCCGAAGAACTCTATCGCAGCCCCTTCGCAACCCGCTGGGCGAGCGAGGCGATGCTTCGGAACTGGAGCGACATGCGGAAGTTCCGGCTGTGGCGCTCGCTCTGGATTGCGCTCGCAGAGACGGAGAAGGCGCTCGGCCTGGACATCTCCGATGAGGCACTCGCACAGCTCAAAGCGCACAGAGACGACGTCAATCTTGAAGCGGCGCAGAAGCTGGAGCGCGAACTGCGTCACGACGTCATGGCGCACGTGCGCGCCTACGGCGAGCAGTGCCCCGCCGCGAAGGGCATCATACACCTGGGGGCGACGAGCTGCTGCGTGACTGACAACGCCGAGCTCATCATGATGCGCGACGGGCTCCGGCTGCTTCTGAAGCCCACTGCGGCGACGTGCAGAAACCTTGCGGCGTTCGCCCGTCGCTACAAGGATCTGCCGTGTCTGGCCTACACGCACTTCCAGCCCGCTCAGCTTACGACCGTCGGAAAGCGTGCGTGCCTGTGGCTCCAGGATTTCGTGTCCGACCTGGAGGCCTTCGCGCAGCTCGCTGAGCTGATGCCTTTCCGCAGCGTAAAAGGAACCACCGGCACCCAGGCGAGCTTCCTTGCACTCTTCGACGGGGATGAGGGGAAGGTCAAGGAGCTGGAGAGGGCCGTGGCCGAGAAGATGGGCTTCGACTCCGTCGTGCCGGTCACGGGTCAGACATATCCGCGTAAGCTTGACTACATGGTTCTGACCACGCTGGGCGGGCTGGCGATCAGCGCGCACAAGATGGCCGCCGACGTCCGCCTGCTGGCAGGGTTGAAGGAAATCGAGGAGCCGTTCGAGAAAACGCAGGTCGGCTCCTCCGCCATGGCCTACAAGCGAAACCCGATGCGTTGCGAACGGATGGCCGCGCTCGGCCGTTTTCTCATCAGCAACGTCCAGAACGCTGCGTTCACGGCCGCCGAGCAGTGGCTGGAGCGGAGCCTGGACGATTCCGCCAATCGTCGCCTGTCACTGCCGGAAGGGTTCCTGGCGGCGGATTCGATCGCGCACCTTGCCGCGAACGTCACCGGCGGCCTGGTGGTCAACGAGGAGGTCATCGCGGCGCGCGTCCGCGCTGAGCTGCCCTTCATGGCCACCGAGAACATTCTGATGGAAGCCGTCAAGGCGGGCGGCGATAGACAGGATCTACACGAGCGCATTCGCAGACACTCGCTGGCCGCGGCAGAGCAGGTGAAGCTCAGGGGGGGTGAGAACGACCTGTTGGAGCGCATCAGGGGCGATGAGGCATTCGCGGCGGTGGGGGAGAGGCTGGACGAGATCGCAAGGCCGGAGGCCTTCGTGGGGCGCGCCCCGGGGCAGGTCGAAGAATACCTGGCGGAGCACGTGGAGCCCGTGCTCAAGCGGTTTCCCGACGGGGGCGAGCCAGCCGCCGGCGCCGTGCGGGTCTGACGCTCCAGGGACGGCAGTCCGACCACTGAGCACACGAAGACAGAGTTCAGGTATTCGTCGTTGCCGACTTCGGGTTGCGGAAGACGGGGCTTCTCCGGCGTTTGGTTTGGCTTGTATATTGGAAAACTGGGGGCAAGGGGCAGTACAATTGTGCCTCGACGGTGGCAATAATCGTGATCGTTGACGGGAGGGATAGCAGATGGCGGTTATTGATGAGAAGGAGAGAGGCAAGGCGGGGCGGAAGTGGCCTTTGAGCTGCTGCGGCGGTTGTGCGGTTGTCGTACTGGTGATTGCGATAGCGGCGGGGATCTTTGTGTACTTTATGGCGAGGCCCCACCCCGTGCTGCCGGTCGAAACGTTCCTCAGCAAGCTTGGCAGCGCGTTCCTGGTGGCGCAGGTGGACAAGGATGACGCCGCAGCGAAAGCGCTGCTCCAGGATTACATTGCGGCGCAGGCGGATAAGATGCCGCTGGCGCGCTGGGTTGCCAAGCAGGTTGTGGACCATGCTGTGCCTGTCCAGCTTGTGGTTTCAGCACGAACCACAGGCGGCGAGGGGGAGTTTGCTGTCAGCGGCGTTGCGTCTGCCAGCGGCTTCGTGCGCAGCCCCTCAAAGTTCTTCCTTGAAGGCATTGCTGGGGAGCGCGGCAAAATCGAGGAGTATAGGGGGGTCGAGATTGATGTCAGGCAGAACGGCGTCTGCCTGGCCATCGTCGAGAATAACCTGATGCTGGGCCGCGATAAGGGGATGATCAAGGAGTGGGTCAATCGGATTCAGCGACAGCAGAAGCTCGGCGAGGGCGAGGTTGTGCCCTACGATGGACCGGCCGCTTTGAAGGAGATGAGAGGGCGGCTCGACCCTGAGGCGCAGGTCCGGCTGTTCAGTTCGAATGAGCACGGCGAGGTCAAGGCGTTTCTGGGCTGGGTGCAGCAGATGCGTAAGGAGCATGCCGGCGCGGAGCCGCAGTGGCTCAAGGTCTTCGACGCCATTTCGGCGGCGGAGATTGACTGGTCGGGCGTGGCTACCGTGGGAGCGACTGCCCGCCTCCTCGAAGCGGACACGGCCGACTGGGTGCTGTTGCTCCAGTGCGCTGATGAGCAGGCCGCCGACCATCTGAGGACGAAAGCCGTGAGCGTGCTCGGCGAATTGGGCGGCAGGGCGGGGCTGGCAGGCGTCCAGACGACGCTCGAGGGCGCGCTGCTGAAGGTGCAATTCAAGACTTCAGAGATTCGGCAGATGCTGCCGGCGGCGGGCAAGCCCAGCGATAATTGAGCTTCAGGGGGCGACGGGGCTTCGGATGTCCGTGCGCTGGAGCAGCGTAGAGTTCGACACAACCGTCACGGAGCTCATGGCCATCGCCGCCTCGGCGATGAGCGGGTGCAAGAGACCCAGCATGGCAAGGGGTATCGCCACGAGGTTGTAAAAGAAGGCCCAGAACAGGTTCTGGCGGATCTTGCGGAACGTGGCGCGGCTCAGCCTGACCGCTGTCACAACCGCGCTTAACTCCCCGCTCACCAGCAAGATGTCAGAGCTTTCGATGGCGATGTCGGTGCCCGTCCCCAGGGCGATGCCGACGTCGGCGGCAGCGAGCGCGGGCGCATCGTTGATGCCGTCGCCCACCATAGCCACCGGCCCGGACTCGCCCTGTAGCCGCGCGACCTCCAACGCCTTCAGGTCGGGCAGCACGCCCGCCAGCACCCTGTCGATGCCGACCTGAGCAGCGATGGCGCGGGCCGTATCCTCATTGTCGCCCGTGATCATCGCTACGCGGAGCCCCATCGCCTTGAGTTCCGCCACGGCCTCCCGGGAGCCGTCCTTTGGTGTGTCTGCGATGCCCAGAAGACCGATGACGCTCCCGTCCACCGAGACGAGCACTGCGGTCTTGGCCTCGTCTTCCAGCCCTTGCAGCCTTTCCTCGGCTTCGGAATACTCCACGCGGTTCTCGTCCATCAAGGCTCGCGTGCCGACGAGGACCCTTTTGCCTTTGACGTCGCCGCTCACACCCCTACCCGTGACGACGTGGAAATGCTCGGCCTCCAACAGCTCTATGCCATGCTCCTGCGCCCTGCGCAGCACGGCCCGGGCAAGCGGATGCTCCGAGCTGACCTCCAACGAAGCGGCCCAGCGCAGCACGTCGTCCGGCCCCTCGTCGGCCGTCTGGATGACGTCCGTCACCGCTGGCTGGCCGCGCGTCAGGGTGCCCGTCTTGTCGAAGAGGATCGTGCGCACGTCCTTCATGAGCTGAATAGCCTCGCCGGAGCGGATCAGTATTCCATTCTGCGCGCCCATGCTGCTGCCCACCATGAGGGCGGTCGGCGTGGCCAGGCCAAGGGCACATGGGCACGCGATCACCAGCACCGCCACCGCCGCGAACGCCGCCAGCGATACGGGGGACAGGTCGGCGTTGACCCAGGGCAGGAAGGTGCCCGCCCACTGGGCCACCGCCAGCAGCGGACCCGGAACCGCAAGCCACAGCACGAACGTGAGCAGCGCAATCGCCACCACCGCCGGGACGAAGTAAGAGGTGACCCTGTCGGCAAACGCCTGCACGGGCACGCGCGTCTGCTGCGCCTGCTCCACCATGCGGACCACCTGTGACAGGAAGGTCTCCGCGCCCACGCGCGTGGCCCGCACCATCAGCACTCCCTCCTGGTTGACGGTCGCCCCAATGACCTCGTCGCCCATGCGCTTCGTGACGGGAACCGACTCGCCCGTTGCCATGGACTCGTCCACGGCGCTCTCGCCGGCCACCACCTTTCCGTCCGTCGGCATCTTCTCGCCCGGCCGCACAATCATGACGTCCCCCACCTGCACCTCGTCCACGGGCACCTCGACCTCTTCGCCGTCCCGCAGCACCCTTGCGGCCTTCGCCCCAAGCTCAAGCAGTTTGCGGATGGCGCGGCTGGCGCCCCCTCTCGCCTTCGCCTCAACGTGGCGGCCGGTAAGGTGGAACGCCATGATCATGGCGCCGACCCCTGCGTAGTTCTCAATCTGCAGCTCACGGAGCCTCAGGATACCGGTGATGAACGCCGACCCGCTCCCCAGCGCGATGAGCACGTCCATGTTGGGCGAGAGATACCGCACGCTCTTGAGGGCGCTCCGGTAGGTGCTGAAACCGGACAGCAACAGTACCGGCAGGGCCAGAAGCACCGTGAGCCATTCGTGGCCGGGCACGGTGTAGATGCGGAACATGTCAAGGGCCATGACGATGACGAGCGGCGCGGAGAGCGTCCATGCGAACACCATGCGCCGCCGCGCCTGGTGCATCTCACGCTCCGCAGGATCCTCGGCCTCCTGCCCAGCAGCGCCTTCCTCTTCATCCGCCACACCGTAGCCCGCCTGCTCGACCGCCCTCACCAGTTCCTCTCGCGCCACAAGCTTCGGCTCGCAGGTCACGCTGGCCTTCTGCATGGCGAAGTTGACGCTCGCTGCGCTGACGCCGTTGACCGTTTGCAGGGCCCTTGCCACCGTGCGCGCGCATGCGGCACAGTGCATCCCCGTGATTCGGAGCGTGACGGATCCGGCCGCACTCGTCCCTGTCGGCGGACCTGGCGGCGCCTCCGGCTCCGCCTCGCCCTCGCCGGCCAGCCACCTTTGGGGATCGGCATCGAATCGCTCTTTGCATGCAGGATTGCAGAAGTAATAGCTCCTCCCACCGTATTCGCTTCGCCCGGCAGCACTCTCCGGCTCCACATCCATCCCGCAGACGGGGTCTCTGGCCATCGTCGTGTCCTCCTGGAAGCGTTTCGAGCCTGGGCACCAGGATACACGGATTCGCCTGCAAGTCGCAAGAGGGATGAGACGGGTGTCCGGGGCCTAATCGGGGATCTGGGCGAGGACGCGGCCTTTGATTTCTTCCAGGGCCTCGGGCGTGTCGCCCTCGAAGCGAAAGGTGATGACCGGTTCGGTTACGCTGACGCGGCAGAGCGCCCAGCCGTTCCCGAACTCGATTCGCACCCCGTCGGTATCGTCCAGGGGGTAATCGGCGAAGGCCTTCTTGAGATGCTCCACAGTCTGTTTCCCATCGCCGGCGCGTCGTGGGATGCGGATGTCGGGCGTTATGAAGTAGGGGGGGATCGAGGCCAGCAGTCCGGAGAACGGGCGGCCGCTGGCTTTCACCACCTGCGCCATCCTCAGGGCGGCGTAGATGCCGTCGTCGCCCCCCAGCTCGCGGAAGAAGAAGTGGCCGCTCGCCTCACCTGCGAACGCGGCGCGCTCCTCAAGCAAGCGCGACTTTATGAAGGCGTATCCCGACTTCTCAGGCAGGGCGCGGCCCCCGGCAAGCGTCACCTGCTCCGGCACGCGGCGCGTGCACTTGAGGTCGTAGACGATGGCCGCGTGCGGCTCCAGGGCCAGCACGTGGCGGGCGAAGATGATGATGGCCTTGTCTCCGTCAACGAATGTCCCGGCCTCATCCAGAAACACGGCCCGGTCCGCGTCTCCGTCGAAGGCCACCGCGAGGTCAACGCCCCTCTCGGTTGCCTGGCGGGACGCCTCTGCGAGCGCCTCTGCGCTGGACGGGTTGGGCGAGCGATTGGGGAACGTGCCGTCAGGCTCGCAAAACAGCTCTTCCACCAGGCAGCCCGCCTCCCGCAGCGCCGTCGGCGCCCACTCGGACGCACAGCCGTTGCCCGCGTCCACCAGGACCCTCAGCCCTTCCGCCGCGCGGCCGAACCGGCTTCGCAGCCAATCCATGTACTGGCGCTTCACGTTGCGCTCTGAGGCTCGGCCGCTGCCGTCGGCGAAGTCGCCCGTCTGGACCCTTTGTGCCAGGCGCGTCACGTCTTCAGGCATCGGCGGCCTGTCACCCACCATGAACTTCATGCCGTTGTAGCGGGGGGGATTATGGGAGGCCGTCACGACTACTACTCCATGCGCCCGCAGGGACCGCTGGGCCCAGTACGCAACCGGCGTCGGGACCACCCCCAGGTCAATCACGTCCGCGCCACTGCGCAGCAAGCCCTCGCGAACTGCGCTCTTAAGCGTAGGCGTGCTGCGCCTCAGGTCTCCACCCAGGACACATGCCCTTCCGGCCAACTCCGTGCCGAGCGCGCGGCCTACCGCGAAGGCGTGCTCCTCGTCGAGCTCATCCGGGTAGACGCCCCTTATGTCGCACGCCTTGAAGATGCTCATTCAAAATGCTCTCGTGGGCAAACGGGTGCCGGCAGTTCGGCTCGGCCGTGGCGACCCGTGCGGCGCTCGGATTTCACAGCAGCGGAGGATAAGCCTGTAGAGAAAGCCGAGGCGCTCTCCCAACGTCATTTCCTGTAGAACAACCCCTCGCAGAACTCAGGCTTGGTTAGGCGCTCCTCAATGTTCACGTCGAACGCCTTGCCGACGGGCTCGAGTATCTCGGGGTTGTTGTTCCAGACGGTCCGGGCCGACTCCAGCACGGTCTCGATCCCCCGCTTGGTCATCTTGCCCAGCGGGCGTCGGCACGGTCCGGCAGGCATGCCGAGGATGCTCATCAGGGTCTTTATGGGAAGGGGGTTGCGCGCCTTGCAGAGGCGTTCGCCGTAGGGGCTCTCCTCCTGCGTCTTGACTGTCACGATTCCGAACAGGGGCTTGAGGGCCTCGCAAAGTGCGCGGCTCTCCTCGATTCGACCGTCGAGCGCGGCCTCGGTCATTCGATGCACGGCGCCGGGCGCCACGTTGGAGACCACGCTGATGACGCCGCACGCGCCGATCCTCTCGTCGACCATCATGTCGAACGTCTTGTCATCATCGCCGCTCAGTATGTCGAGGGACTCGCCGCAGCACTCGCGCGTGCGGCGCATGTTGTCCAGACTCGCACTGGCCTCCTTGACGGCGTTGATGTTGTCATACTGCTCGTGCAGCAAGGCCAGATCCTCGGGCAGAAGCTGAGTTCCTGTGCGGCCCGGAATGACGTAGGGGATGACCTCGATCTTGGGGAACGCCTCGGCCACCGGCGCCATGTATTCCCGGCGAATCTCGATGGAACTCGGCCCGTTGTAGTAAGGGTCCACCAGCAGGATGGCCTCGATCCCGTGTTTGGCGACGTGACGGGTGCTTTCCATGGTCTCGCGCGTGCAGTTGGAGCCCGTTCCGGCAATGACCGTGCAGCGGTCCCGGCTGAAGCCCTTGACCTTGATGATCACCTCGGAGTGCTCATCCCAGGTAAGGGTGGGGCTCTCACCGGTGGTGCCCATCGCCAGCACGCCGCTTACGCCGCTGGCTATCTGGAACTCCACCAACTGCTGCAGCGCCTTGAAATCAACCACATCGCCCTGCTCGCCCTTCATCGGCGTTACAAGTGCCGTATAGCATCCCTTGAACATGCCGCGCCCGTGCCTCCTATGTGTCCATCACAAACAGCAATTAAAGGGGCGGAGCCCACCCGTGACTCGCCCCGTTGTACATGGCTCCCTCCACGACGAAGCCATTATTGAGCGCGTTGGCATGGAAGTCAAAGGGAATGCACCTGCGGAGGATAGGGCAGGGGGGCTGCTCGAAGCAGCAGAAGAGAGTACGAGCAGGCGAGGCCCTCAAATGTAGGGCAGCAGCCCGATGAAACGGGCCCTCTTTAAGGCCTTCTTGAACGATCGCTGATGCCGTGCGCAATTGCCGCTGCGCTTCCGGCTGAACATCCGGCCCTGGCTGGTCATGAGTTTGCTCAGCCGTTCCAGATCCTTGTAGTCAACGGTGCCGACGCTTTCCCGGCAGAACCGGCACCGGTCACCCACAACTCTGTCGTTTTCCCTTCTTCTCAAGCAAGTCTCCCGATTCCTGGACCATTGCGGCCAGCCCGTAAGGACGCGCAAGGCTGCAGCGCGCGACAAGTTGAAGCATAACGTTTGGCAGGGAGGATGTCAACCGAACGGTGCATCATGGACCATGCCGCAGCGGCGTGCCGAACATAATCGCCCTGGCGAGAAGAACAGACGACGGACCTCGTCCCGGGGGTAGTCAGTCTCCTATCCGCATCACCGTCACGTCGGGCCGACATAGCAGGCGCACGGGCGCTGTCCTGTCCGTGCCCAGGCCGTTGTTGAGAGAGAAGACGGTGTTGCCCTCACGGAAGAGGCCGCTCGCGCGGCGCCCCTCAAGACGGGAACGCGTCACCAGCGCGCCCACAATGGGCAGGCGCACCTGTCCGCCGTGCGTGTGGCCGAAGAACGCCAGGTCGGCCCCCCGGCGCACGATCTCCGGCAGGACGTCAGGACTGTGCGCCAGCACTATTGTCGGGACGCCTTCGGGCACCTGCCGCCACGCGGCCTCGTAGTCGGGCTGGAACAGGAACGCGTCTTCGAGCCCAACGATCGCCAAGTGCCTCCCGCCGCATGTCACCGTGCAGCTTTCGTCGTGAAGCACTCGGACACCTCTCGCCCGTAGCCCCTCTACGAGTTCAGCGACGGGATTGGGGATGCTTCCCTTTGCGGGCGGGCAGGGCGTCGGTGCACGCATGAAAAAAGCACCTTGCTCGTGTACTACTCGCAGGAAGTAGTCGTGCCCTCCCAGCACTGCGAACGAGCCCAGCCTGCCCCGCAGAATCCCTGCCAGCTCCATGCAGCCCTCCAGTCCCGGCGGCGTGTCCAGCAGGTCCCCGGTCAAGAACACCAGATCGAACGGCTCGCGCGCCACGCGCCGCAGGAACCTGAGCTTGGTCTCGTCCCGGCCTCTGAAGTGCGTGTCAGTCACATGCAGTATCTTCAGGGAAGGCAGGCGCAACCGCGGCAGATCGTGCAGGTCACCTTTGCTGTCGGCAATCCTGGGCAGGGAGACGCGCCGCACTCGAAACATCCTGGGCTCCACAAAGAGCGCCCACAGGCCGAGCATCACGGCCGCGAGTGCAATCCCTTCCGCTGCGTAGGCCGGCCATCCCATGGGAGGACGCTCCGGAATATTTTTGCTGAAAGCCCTGGTTCAATTTCGTACAATGGAGTTCAGAGATCGTCTGTGCCAGGGCCTTCCAATGGAGTTTAATTGGCCTGGCCTGGCAGTGTCAATTACAGGTGCAGGGAAATGCTCTGGAAGCTGATACTGGTTCTGACAATCATCCCGCTCGTTGAACTCTACCTGCTGGTGAAGCTCACCGAGGCGACCAGCTTCGGCGTTACCCTGCTCGTGATTCTGGGCACGGGCATGCTGGGGGCCTTTCTGGCCAGGATGGAGGGGCTACGGGTATTGAGACGAATCCAGCAGGAAATGGCCGAACTCAGGCTGCCCGCTGACAGCCTTCTGGACGGCGTACTGATCCTGGTGGCTGCCGCTCTGCTGATCACGCCCGGGCTGCTGACGGACAGCGTGGGCTTCCTCCTGCTGTTTCCTCCCACCCGCACCGTGGCGAGGGGGGTGGTCAAGCGCTGGATCAAGCGCAAGATCCAGTTCGGGCAGGTGCGCTTCCACCAGCAGATGGGTTTCGGGCCGATCTCGGATGAATCACCGCCGGAGGACGGGCATGGAGGATGCTGAATTGGCGCCGCGAATCGGACTGTTCGAACTTGCCGATTTGTTGAACGGAACTGGGTCAGGAAGCGACTAATATAGAGAGATGAAGGAGGGCACACCATGATCAGGGTAAGATACATTCCAGCGCTGTCCGTGGCGATCTTGATGATTGGGTTATCTGCGGGCGTGGTTCTGGGCGCTGACAGGCGTGACGGCGGTCCCGGCGACCGGCGAGATGGCCGTCGGGATCTCGATCAGCCTTCCCGTCTGCGTATTCTCTTGCATGCGAGAGCGTCGCCTCCCCTTCGTGATGAGGACCGTCGTCCAGTGGTTAGGCGCCATCCGCTCCGGGATCGCGATGACTTTCGACGTTACGGCGGACTGCATTACGTGCATCACCACGGCCGGACGGTGTACTACCTCAGCTTCGGCTACAGGCGGCCACCCTACTACGCGGGCCTCTACTACGACTACCTGCCGGCGCCCAGGCGGGACACGGACGTGAACGTCTACGTCCTGCCGCGTCAGGAGCCGGATAGGCAACAGGAGTATACGGTTCTCGAACCCAAAGCGCAGGATACGCAGAAGGAAGCGGAAGACGCCTCCGAGCTGTCCCCCAAGCTGGGAGGACCCGAGACGGTGAGCCTCGAGTTCGCCCTCGCGGAGGAGGCGCTGAAGCACGGAATGTTCGGACTGGCAGTGCAGGATTTCCGCAAGCTTGCCCTGGACAGTCCGGACGATCCTGTGCCTATGCTGGCACTTGGTTTGACTCTTTTCGCGAGAGACGATCTTGAGGATGCCGCGGCAGCGCTGCGCGCGGCTCTGGCAGTGCTCCCCGATCCCGAGGCCATCAAGTTGGATGAGCCGCTTGTGTTCGGCAGCGGGGGGACGTATGACCTGCGGATACAGGAGGTAGCTGCGGGACTGGAGGAACACCCCGACAACGCCGACCTGCAATTCCTGATGGGTCTGCACTACTTCAGCGGCGGTGATTTCCCCCAGGCCGTCGAGCACCTGGGCAAGGCAGAGGCTCTCGATCCTGCGGACGTTGCGAGTGCCCGCCTGCGCGCCCTCTCCACGGGGCACGTCGCTGAAGCGGAGAAGGCTGCTGCAAATCCGGCAGGCCCAGCCCAAGCTGCCACCGAGTGAGTGTTCAAGTTCGCCCGTGCTCTGGAGGAGCGCACGGGGGCGCGGGCGATTCGGCCTTGGCACTCACCCCGGGGGGGGCGGGGATCAACTCTCCAGCCGTGCTCTGACCGAGCGAGCATGGCCTTCCAGTTTCTCGGCCTCAGCGATCGAGCAGAGCCTGCCCGCGTCCGCTTCCAGCGCCTGACCATTGTAGTGGATGACGCTGTGGGACCTGAGGAAGGTGTTGGCCGTGAGTCCGCTTGAAAAGCGCGCCGTCGCCTGAGTCGGCAGGCAGTGCGAGGGACCCGCGATGTAGTCCCCGACGGCGACGGGGGTGAAACGGCCCACGAACACTGCGCCCGCGTTCCGAATCCTCTCACACACCTGTTCGGGGCCCGTGGTCATAATCGCAAGGTGCTCGGGCGCAAGCCGGTCGGCAATGCGCACGCATTCGTCCAGGTCCTGCGCAACGATTATGGCGCCGAACCGGGCCAGGTTATCGCGCACGCCGTCGGACTGGGGGAGGGCGGTGAGCTGCTCGTCAAGCGCCTCGGCGGCTACGGATGCAAGCTCCTCGTCGTCAGTGATCAGGATCGCGCTGCCCTGAGTGTGCTCGGCCTGGGAGATGAGATCGGCGGCGATCCAGTCAGCGCGCGCCGTCCTGTCAGCGATCACCACTACCTCGGTGGGCCCCGCGAGCATATCGACGCCAACCTGACCGAAGACGAGTTTCTTAGCCAACTGGACGAAGATGTTGCCCGGCCCCGCGATGAAGTCCACCGCACGAATCGTCTCCGTGCCGAAGGCCAGGGCTGCCACGGCCTGGGCGCCTGATACTCTGTAGACCTCAGTGACTCCGGCCAGGTGGGCCGCCGCGAGGCGATCGGCCGAAACCGACCCGTCAGGGCCAGGAGGTGTGACCATGGCGATCCTCTGCACGCCCGCCACGCGTGCGGGGACGCACGTCATCAGAACGCTGGACGCCAGGGACGCCGTCGCGCCAGGCACGCAGATGCCGGCCGACTCCACGGGCCGGTAGCGCAGCCGCAGAGTCCGCCCCCCATCATCGAGCGGCGCCGGGTCGCGGAGCAGAATGGACTCCTGGAACCGGCTGATTCTCTGCGCTGCGGCTGACAACGCGTCCATGAGATCGTCGGGAATGCTGCGGACCGCCGCGTCCATTTCTTCACGGCTCACCCGCATCTGTTGTGGGGTCAGCCGACAGCCGTCGAACCGCTCCGTGAACTCGAGCACTGCCTCGTCACCACGCCGTCGCACGGACTCGACAATATGCTCGACCGCGCCCTGAGCGGAATCGGCTCCGCCACCCCCGGGCTCCTCCCCGATACCCCGGCGGCGGGCCAGGGCTTGAAGGTTCTCCTCGAACTCGCCTTGCGATGTCTTCCAAGTCGGCACGCCCATTGCGCACCTCTGTGGGAACCAAGAGGCACGAATCAACGGATCGCCTGTCCCGCGCACGCCGCTTGTGAACGGTGACTATCCGGCCGATGACGAGGAGTCGGAGCCCCGGTCTGCCTTCTTATCTTCCGTGGACTCTATCTCGTCCTCCACTTCCTGCAGACCCTTCTTGAACTGCCGCACGCCCTTACCGAGAGAGTGCATCACCTCGGGCACGCGCCTGCCAAAAAGCAGCAGCGCCACGATCAGGATGATGATCCACTCGGTCCCACTGACATTATTGAGCAGAGCCAGCATCCAGTTCCCTCCTCTATGCCCCGGAACAGTGCTTACCCACTCTATGGCTTCATTATACGCACACCCGAAGGCCCATGCAAACCCTGGGTGTTCCACTTGCGGACACGTGACGGATATCCCGTCGGACCGCCGGTATGCCGCCGCTGAGTCGCTAGAACTCCGGCGGGATGTCCACCGGCTTCCCCTTGTGCACCTCGTCGTTCGCCAGCCTGTAGGCCTCGAAGTACTGCCCGGCGACGACCTCCCAGCTTACGACATTCATGAGGTAGTTGCGGAGGCTGTGGCCCAGTTCCCATCGCAGGCCTTCGTAGGTGGCCATGCGGATCACCTTCTCGCGCAGCATCTGCTTATCGGTGAACAGAAGGCCGCCGCCGCTCTCGAGGGTCTGGGCGGTAAGCCCCTCGAGCGGGGCCGTGGTAATGTAGGGTTTGTTGAGCGCGATTATCCTGGCGAGGGTGCCGGACTGCGTCTCGTCCAGCGAGGGGAGCACGATGAAGTCGCAGATCGCCATGACCTTGTAGTAGATGTCGCCCCTGGGCGTGAACTTGTAGTACTTGCCGATGCCCTTCGCCTCGAGCAACTGAACCGCCCGGACGTATTTCTGGAAGTCCTGCCGGTGCTCAGGGTCTCGGATGTCGCCCGCCGCCAGGAGCGTCCACCTGTCCCCCGTCTGCTTCTCGATGGTCGAGCAGATGTCCTCCCACATGTCTGTCATGATGTCCCAGCGCTTGTTGCTCTGTATCCAGCCCACCATGCCGACGATGTGCTTGCCCTTCAGGTGCCCCAGACCAATCTCCTCCTTCAGCGCGTCCACCTGCTCCGCCCCGTAGTGCCTGTCGGGTCGCGCGCCGTGGGGGGCGATCATGATGTTGTGCGGCGGTTCCCAACCCCTCGCCAGGAACGTCCAGGCAAGCCGCCAGCGCTGGTAATGGCACTTGAACAGCAGGACGTTGCACAACCTGGCCGCCTCGTGGATGAACAACTCCTCGTTGTCCCTCATGCGGCCATGGACCGTATGGGGCTCGACGACGGTTGGCACGCCCCGCAGCGCCTCTAAGAGCTTCAGGAAGCCCCTGTTCTCGTCCGACTCGCCTTCCTCGTCAACATAGTTGTACAGGCCGTATTCGTGCTCCAGATGCACTGCGTAAGGATCGAGGTCGAGTATCTTCTCGGCTACGGGTTTGTACCACTCCGCCTGACCCATGTCTATCAAGGGGAAGACGTTGTCGCCCCTGCCGTCGGTGTGGGACACCACGTAGCAGGGCCGGTCGCTCTCGTGCTTGTGTATGAACTCAAGCGCTTCTTCGCAGAAGGTGGCAATGCCGCATTTGCGGGGCGGCCAACTGCTCACCATGACTATCGGTCGTTTCTTACCCATGTTCGCTCTGGGGCCAGCAAGCCGCGCAACGAGGCGGGATCACTGCTATTGCTCGCGCGCAGCAGAGGCGGCTCTGTGTCTATGCACTGAGGAGCGATCCTGCTCGGAGTATATCTCAGTGAGGGTCAGCAGCGCAAGCAGGCAGCAGAGGGTGCTTTCGGCGCCTTTATTCTGGTTGGGTCCTTCGATGGTGAGTCCGTCGGCGCACGCGCCGGTCCGGAAGTCGTAGAGCGGAACGCCCAGGTCGTTGACCCCCAGGAACCAGTCAAAGCCCTCGCGCATGTAGGGCAGGTAGTCCCGGCGCCCTGTAACCCTGAAGGCCGTCTTGCAGACCTCGACCAGGCCGCAGGCGTCAATGGGCTGCTGGTCGAATTGCGCGGACTCCATGCCCCGTCGGCCCCAGCCCTGATTGCCCACGAGCGAGAAGTGGTCGCCGCGGCGACACTTCTGGATGAGGAAGTCCAGAGTCTTGGTCGCTACTTCGAGGTACTGTGCCTTGCCGGTCACCTCGTGGGCCAGGAGCAGACAGTGGGGCAGGACCGCATTGTCATAGGTTATCACGTTCTCGAACCATGGCCAGTCCGGAACGGACTGAGCTTCGAAGACATCAACGTTCTTGTCCGCCAGGGCGGTTATCTTGTCCTCTATGTCGTGCGCCTCGGGGTAGCGCTGGAGGTAATAATAGAGGCCCATTATGGTATAGGCGCGCGCCCGGAGGCTCATGACGAGCAGCACGCTGTGCCTGATAATGGCGGTCTCGAATATCTCAGTTGCAAGCTGCAGATAGGCCCGCGGGCCGCGGTGAATCACGTAGCCCAGCCCCCACAGTGCCCTGCCGAAGCAGTCGTCGCTGCCGACTTCTTCCTGGAACCGGCGGTCATAGCTCATCATGTTGCGGAACAGGCCGTCCTTGCGCTGCGCGTACTGGACGAAACTCAGGTAGATGCTCAGCAGCTCCTCGGCGCGGCCGTCGCCGAACAGGTCGTGGTGCTTGGCGGTGACCACCAGGGCGCGCGCGTTGTCGTCCGTCGTGTAACCATGCGCACGGCTGGGCACCCAGTAGCGTGCGTGCTGCAGCAACCCGGTGTCGTCGGTCATGCGGTCCAGGTGGTCGAGCTTCAACCGTGGGAGGCCGGTGATGGAGAGCAGGCGGCGCATGGTGACGTCGGGCGTGATGGTCCGCACGCGAGCCGCGCTCATCGCCTCGCGCAACTCACTCACGTATCGCCGCCCGACCTCCGACCACAGCATCTGCCTGGAGTACTCGTATGCGTTTGCACGCATCTCCCTCATCTTCAGGGGGTTGTCCAGTAGATCGAGTATCCCTTTGCTCAAGGCCTCGGGGTCACGGAACTCCACCAACGTCCCGCGCCCGTCCGCAAGCAGCTCCTCGGCATGCCAATATTTCGTGGACACAATGGGCTTGCCCGCGCCCAGCGCGTACGCCAGGGTGCCGCTTGTGATCTGCTCTCGGTTCAGGTAGGGCGTGACGTAGATATCCGCCGCCTTGAGGAACTCGCACAGCTCGTCCACCTCCACGAAGCGCCCCACGAAAAGGACGTTCTTCTGAAGCCCCAACTCACGGGCGCGCCGCTGGAGCGCGAGCCGGTAGCTCTCGCCCTCCGTCTCGACAATCTCCGGGTGCGTAGCCCCCAGGACGATGTAGCACAGGTTGGGGTACCTCGCCACAACGGGCGGCAGGGCATCCAGCATGTACTCTATCCCCTTGCCCGGGCTCAGCAGGCCGAAGGTGAGCACCACCTTGCGTCCCTCCATGTCGAACTGGACCTTGTAGGCGTCCGGCTCGACCAGAGGAATCAGCTCCACGCCGTGCGGGATGAAGCTGATCTTCTCCGCCGGAGCATCGTAGACCTCCTGGAGGAACGTCACCGCCCGCTGGCTCATCACGACGAGCTGTCGGCTCAGCACGATCAGCTCGTCCATCACGGCCCGCTGCCCCTCTGAGGGCGACTGGAGAACGGTGTGGAACGTCGTGACGACGGGACAACGCAGTTCCCTCAGCATGTCGAGCAGGTAGGCGCCGTCCGGCCCCCCGAAGATGCCGAACTCATGCTGCACGCTGACGGCGCGCACGCTGCTGAAGTTCAGGAACTCCGCCGCCTCCACGTAGGCCACCCGCGCCCCCTGCTCGATCTTGTACTTCACGTTCTCCGGGTAGCTATAGCCCCCCCTGGCGGAATCCATTGCCACGACCAGCGTGCGCAGACGGCCCCCCAGTTGTTGCTCGCACGCGTTCACCAGGCTCCCAGTGAACGTTGCTATCCCGCAACGCCGCGGCGGATAGGTGCTGATGAATGCGATTGCGTCCCTGAGTTCGCCTGTTTCCAAGGCTTTGCCGGCCCTTTCTGGCGGCCCGTCGTTACACGACAGCCGCCCCTATTATAGCCCCGCCGGGGAAATCCCTGCAAACAGCGTCAGGCGACTGCTGCCTGGCACGGGCAATCCGGCGGCCCGCCCCGCGCCGCCCAGGCAGATCACGAGAATGTGCACGCAGGACCCTCTACGCCTGCTCGTAGAACCCGTAATCGTACGCTGCGTCGAACAGAGCAACGATGTTCTCCGGCGGGACCCCCGCCTGGATGTTATGTACGTTGTTGAACACGTAGCCGCCCCCCGGTTTCCAAACCTCGAGGTTGCGCCGAACGTGCTGGCGCACGGTCTCGGGCGAAGCCGCCGGGAGCACGTGCTGTGCGTCAATCGAGCCGCCCCAGAAGGCGAGTCGCTCGCCGAAGCGCGACTTCAGCTCGGCCGGCTCCATGTCGGCGGCGCTGATCTGAACCGGGTTGAGCACGTCAATGCCGTTGTCGATCAGGTCGGGGATGTACTCCGCGCACGAGCCGCACGTGTGGTACCAGATCCTGGCGTCGGTGCGCGAGCGGATGTATTGGACGAGCTTCTTCTGGCGCGGCTTGACGATGCTGCGGTAGAACGCGGGGCGGAAAAGCGGCCCCCTCTGGCCTGCAAGGTCGTCGCCTATCATCACGACGTCCACGACGTCGCCCACCTCGTCGAGGAACACCCGGAACCAGTCCATCCAGTACTTCAGCGTCCGGTCCAGCAGGGCCTCGCAGAATGCGGGCTGATACAGCATGTCCATGAACCACTGCACCAGCCCGCGCATGTACCAGCACGTTTCGTAAACGACGCCCGAGATCCCGCTCACCACCGCGTAAGGCGTTTCGTTCCTGATTGCCAGCGCGCGCTCGCGCAGCCCCTCGAACCGTCCCGCGTCGTCGCCCTTTGGGAAAGGGTAGTGGGCGACGTCGTCGATGCACGCGTCGGCCAGAGGATGGTGCGAGATGTCCATGTAGTAAGGCTGATCGTCGGGCATGGACCACGTGACGCCGAATTCGTCCGTCAGATCGTGCCAGGTTCGGCCGCCGCGCTCCCGCGTGACGATGCCGCCCTTCCAGTTTGACGCCGGCCTGGCGGCGACGTAGCGCGTGTCCACGTGGAACCGCTCGAGCACCTCCTCGCACGGCCGGGCGAGCTGCTGGACTGAATCCATTATGAACAGCTCGTCCTCGATCCCTAGATAAGCCAGCAGCACCTGGTAGGCGAACTTGTGGATGCCGGTCTGATTGCCGCCAAGGTCGATTGGCACCCGGTCAGGCGTCTGGTGGTCGAGGGCTCTGAGCAATCGCTCGCGCGAGGTCATGGTTTCCCTGTGCATTGATCGCTTCTTGCATGTCATTCTGACGGGCAGAGCCCGGAAGAATCTCGCCCTTGCCAAACCGAACGCCGAGATCCTTCGTGCGCCTCTCGCGCACTCAGGATGACGGGACTGGCGCGCCGCCGAGCCAAGCCACATTCTACCGTGGCGGTCTGTACGTGTAGAACGCCTCTATCTCAGCCCGTCTCTCTGGCGAGTACGAATCCCAATCGGCCTGCTTGACCAGCTCCAGGCTCTCCCGCAGTCGGGCCTGGAAATCGTCTTCTGACAGAAACTCGACGCGGCCGTCTGCGAACAGCACGCCGCGCCCGCTGATCTGGCTGCCGCTTCCCCCGGGTATAACGTGGTTGCCCTCTTTCTCGTAGACAAGTATCAACTTCGACGCCGGCACAAGGGAGATCGGCCCCACGTAGTGATAGCTGCACTTTAGGTCCTCTCCGATGGTCATGGGCTCCTGGTCGGCCGGACAGAGCAGCACGTCAGGGGATTTCAGGTGTTCCGGCCAGAGGTCTTCCAGCCCGTCAGGAAGCTGACCGCCCGCAGCCTCCTTGTAGGCGGCGATGGCGGTGCCTATGAAGTGCAGATTGGTCGAGCACCTGGCGGCCTGCACGATAACCTTCACTCCGCCCAAGCCGCGCGCCAACCTTAGCGCGCCCATGAAGCCCAGGAAGCACAGCAAAATGAACACCACCGAGACAATCGTCCCGGCAATGGCAAACCCCCGCCCGCCCAATGCTCCTCTGCTGCGGCGTATCCTTACGAGGGACACGATCCCGAGTATGAGGCCGGGTATCGAGGCGAGGCCGCATGAGGCAATCCCGAGAATACCGAGCACCAGGGAGGCAATCGCCAGCCCGCTTGTCTTCTTCGGCGGCGGCGCGCCCTCCGAGCCTGGCACATCGGCACCGGAACCCCAGGCGTCTGCAGGCTCACGACCACCCTGTCTGCCCATTTGACTGGTCACCTCATCCTTATCCTTTCAGCCGGATGTCGCCCACAGGCCCTCACTCACTCCGCAACGCTGCCAGAGGCCGCTCAGTCGCCCCTACGGGGCTAACAGGCCAACTCTCCTGTCGGGCAATCGCCAGTTCGCTGCGGCAGACAGCACGCAAGCACTAGTCGCCGAAGCACGTTCCTACCGAGCGCGCCGCCTGCATGAGCTGGCCGTCGGGATCAACGCGCTTCTCGTGTCCCGCCACCTTCTGGAGTGGGACGCACTCTATCTGCGTTCCCCTGAGCGCCACCATGACGCCGAACTCGCGTCGCGCCGCCGCTGCCATTGCCTCGCGTCCGAACTGCGTGGCCAGCACTCGATCCCGCGCAGTGGGCGTGCCGCCTCGCTGCAGGTGCCCGAGCACGACGGCCCGGCTCTCGATGCCGGTCATCTGTTCAATGGTGCTGGCCAACCACACCCCCACGCCGCCCAGCCTCACGGGATCGTGGCTGTCCTCGACGCGGAGGCGGGTGATATGCTCGCCGCTGGGCGGTTTGACGCCTTCCGACACCACCACGATGCTGAAGCGCCGTCCGCGCTGGCTGCGCCTCTCGACCGTTCGGCACACGTTCTCCAACGTGTAGGGAATCTCAGGGATGATGATGATGTCGCCGCCGCCGGCCATGCCGCCCACCAGCGCCAGCCACCCCACGTAGCGCCCCATGGTCTCGACGACCATCACGCGGTGATGCGACTGCGCCGTGGTGTGCAGGCGGTCTATCGCGTCGGCCACGATCTGGGAGGCGGTGTCGAACCCGAACGTCACGTCTGTGTTGCACACGTCGTTGTCGATGGTCTTCGGCACGCCAATGATCGGGACGCCTTTCTCTGCCAGCTTGTTGGCGATGCTGAGGGTGCCGTCACCTCCTATGCAGACGAGCCCGTCAAGGCCGGCGCTGCGGATGTTCTCGACGGACTCGTCCGACCTGTCCGAGCGGCGCGGTTCGGCCTCGTCCTGGTCATAGTATTCGAACGGGTTGGCCTTGTTCGAGCTGCCGAGGATCGTGCCCCCGGCGGTGAGTATGTTGCTCACGTCGTCATAGGAGAGCGGGCGGATTCTGTTCTGAACCAGCCCCTCATATCCGTCCTCCACGCCGTACGCTTCAATGCCGTGGTCGTTGACGGCCGTCTTGACCACCGCGCGTATGACGGCGTTAAGGCCGGGACAGTCACCGCCGCCGGTAAGCACTCCGATGCGTTTCAGGTTTGTAGACACTGGTCTCTGCTCGCTTTAAGAGATTGGGGCTTCGCTTCGCCGGCCTCTGCGTGGACCGCTGCGCGTTTGCCCCTGTGTTTGGGCGGCTGAGTCACATTGCCAGCAGGTGCGCTCCTTGCTGGAGGATTTCGATCGCCTCCCGCTTCAGCGCCCGGTCCTGGTCGAGCCCCCTGAGGTAGATCGGCACAACCTCCGGGCTCTCGCCGATGGCGCGAGCGGCCGGGAGCAGGTCGGTCAGATAGCGCGCCCACGTCCTCAGGTCGGCGCGCTCCTTATCGTTGCGTGTGAGGATGAGCACGGGGCGTCCGATAAGGTGACACAGGCAGAAGTGGGCTCCGGTGAGCGCGAGCGAGCAGCCGCTTATCTCCCGCCAGAAGGCATGCCGCTCGCGCGGGATGTCGATGCAGGCGAGCTTGTGCTCACCGACCTGCACGGGCTCTTCGGCGCTGCGCTCCGCCAACTCGCGGTTCTCTTGTTCCGTCCGCGTTGCTCTTTCGAGGAGCGCGTCGGGGATCTCGGTGGGGCGGGCGTCAACAAGCGGCTCTACTGCTTCGCGCAGGTGTCGCAGGTCGCCCTTGAAGGACGTGATGACGCGGCGCCATTGGGCGCCCCACTCCGCCTCCGCTTGGTCAGGCAGGCGGCCTGCAGCCAGCTCCTCCATCAGCGCGGCGTACTCGTCGTCCGGCCGCGCGAAGTGCGAGTGCACCAGCGCAGCCGTGCACGGTGCGTCTGCGTTCACCACTAGGTTACCGGCGCCGACGATGCTCTCCACCGCGGCGCGATCTTCCGGCCGCCAGGCCCGTGAGCTGAACCATAGCACCGGCGACATGAACGCCCGAAGCAAGTCCATGAGCCGCGGCCGGACCAGCTCGCCGTCCCAGCTTGTGTGCACGACCTCGAGGCCGCAGATGATCAGGTTGTAGCGGCGCGGAAGCTTGTCCTGAACCGAGTTGCCGAAGAAGCGGACCAGGTGCTGCGACTCGGAGAAGAGCAACTCGACCGGGCCATCGGCCGCGCGGGCGGCGATCACCGCTGACGCGACGCCGTCAATGTCGCCACTGGCCAGAATCGCCGCAAGTTTGCCCATGATTGCCCTTCCGGCGCTCTTCTGACGATCCGGACGGCCCCGCCGCGCGCCGCAGCGAGACGCTGCATTATACGACCCGGGCGGTTCCCCCTCAACGGTAAGGACGGTTCTCAGAGAGCGCGTACGCGTTTCACTGCACGCCGTTGCGCTGTGGGTGGTCTGGCTCGCCAGTGAGGTGCGCCGCAAAGTCGAAGATGGCCTGCTCCTGTTCCTCCGTCTCGATGGAGCCAGGCCGGCGCTCGCGCACGTAGTCTATTGCCGCGTCGGGCGGCATGCCCTCCGAGACCAGGTAGCATGCGAGCATCGTGCCGGTTCGTCCGAGTCCTGCCAGGCAATGCACCAGCACGGCGCGGCTGGAGCGGATGTTCTCCTCACAGAACTCAACGAAGCGCTTGATCTGCCCGATCTCCGGCGCCTCGAAATTCTCAACGGGCAGGTGCAGATAAGCCATGTCGTGCTCATACAAAAGCTTTCGAGGCAGCGGAACCGGCGTCAGGCTGACCACGGCCCCTATCCCCATCTCCTTGAGTGTCGCGAAGGTCCCCCGCAGCTCGCCGGGATGCTGCATCCCGGCGAGCCTGTCCTTCAGGAGCCAACTGAAACCTTCCAGCCTCATCCGCCCCCCGCGCCCCCGGGATAGATGGATTGAAGCATCGACTCCAATTCCTCCAGCGGCAATCCGATCACGGCGCTGGCGCTTCCCTCCAGGCTTAACACGTTTGCGTCGAGTTCTTTCAGCCCGTAGGCGCCGGCGCGGTCCATGGGACGCTCGCTATCCACGTAGTGCTCGATCTCCGCCCGCGAGAGCTTCCTCATCCGAACCCGGGCGACCGAGATGACGGAGCGCCGCGTCCCATCAGGCGCAACAACACACAGGCCCGTGATTACGCGATGGGGGTGCGCCGTGAGCTTGGTGAGCATGCGCACCGCGTCCGCGCGGTCAGCCGGTTTGCCGATCACCTCGCCCTGGCACTCTACCACCGTGTCGGCGCCGATTACGAGCGCGCCGGGCCGCCTCCGCGCCACGCTCTCGGCCTTGGCCTCTGCAAGGCAGCGCGCCAGGGACTCGGGGTCCGCTCCGGGGATCAGCACCTCCTCCGCATCCGGTGCCATTACCTCAAATTCGCTGATTACCTGGCGCAGCAGCCTGCGCCGCTGCGGCGAACTGCTTGCGAGAACGACCTCGAAGGGGAGTGTATGCATGACGCGCCACTCAGATGGTTCTATGCGCAGTCAGCGTTGCTCAGCGCTCAAACGCCGAGTCATGACCTCATTGATCCACTACCGCCTTCTCTGCCGAGGGAAGCCGGGAGGCGTCGGCCGGCCGCACTGAACTCACTCACCGCCTTCTTCCTCGTCCTCCCGCGAGTCTGCTTCGCCGTCCTGCTTCCCCGCTTTCTCGCCGGTTTTCTCCTCTTGCTTCCCGTTGTCCGTCTTGGCCTCTTCTGCCTTGCCGGCTGACTCCGTGTTCTCCGTCTTCTGTTCGACCTCCTCTGCCTTGCCGGCTGGCTGCGTGTTCTCCGTTTTCTGCTCCGCCTTTTTGATGAGCTCGGCTTGCTTTTCCAGTTGGTCTATGCGTCTGGTGTAGATCTTTGTGAAGAAGCTGTCGGGCGGCGCGGCGGACAGGGCCTTGCGGTACTGCTCGAGGGCGAGTTTATTCTCACCGGTTCGCTGGTAGTCGAATGCCAGCTCCTCGGCAGTCAGCATGGGTATGGGATTGAAAACAATAACCTTCTCGCCCTTCCTGGAGTAGAGGTTCCCCGTGTTGGGTATGGGATTGAAAACAATAACCTTCTCGCCCTTCCTGGAGTAGAGGTGCCCCGTGTACTGGAGCAGCATCTCGACGGCCGGGGCCACCGAGTCGATGTAAACCCGCTGCGAGCGTGTGAAGGGTTCCAGCTCGGGAGGTGACTTCCTCTCCAGGAGCTGCTTGCGGAACTCGATTGCCTTCTTGAGATATCCCCCCCTGTCCGCCATCTCGCTCAGCACCCACAGTGCGTCGTCGGCCCATCTGGTATCGCCGTATTGCTCGACGACATCCTCCAGGATCTGCACCCGCTCTCGACCCGTCAACTGCGGCAGGAAGGCACTCTCATAGTCCCAGCGTGCCTGATCTTCGGTCTCGTCGTCTGCCGCGCCGGACGCAACCGTGGCGGCCACAACAAGGCAGAGCGCCGCCAACAAGGTGACTCTCAACGCCATGAAACCTCCCTGTGCAACCGCTCTTCCCCTCATCACTCACCACATGATATAGCCCAAAGGGTGCTGCATGCAAACAGCGAAAGCCACCTTGCCTGGACAGGGTGACGTCGCCACACAGACGGCGGGCAAGCCCCCGCCGGAGGGGAGGCTCATCGCGGGCGCGGCGGGCATCAATCCGCGTGCGCGCTGCGGAAGTCTGCGCCCTTTGCTGCGGTTGACCACCCGCGCAGCAGGGGTTATGATTACGCCGGCTCCGTTTCCATCCCATCTGTCTGTGTTCATATCCCGCAAGAGGACAGGAGGTGCCGGACGGTGGCTGATCTCAAGATCAAACCTGCTGAGGAATGCCGATACGATGAGGTTTCGCTGGGCGAAGTGATGCTGCGGATTGATCCGGGCGATGTGCCGACGGCGCGGGCAAGGGTTGCCAGGATCTGGCACGGCGGCGGGGAAACCAACGTGGCGGAGGGCCTGAGCTACTGCTTCGGGCTGCGGACTGCGGTGGTTACGGCGCTCGTGGACGACGGCATCGGCCGCAACATCGAGAACCAGATGCGAGAGGCGGGCGTTGATACCAGCCACGTCATCTGGTTCAACACAGACGGGAAAGGCAAGTTCTCCACGGACAAGAAAGGCACCCTTCACAACGGGATCAACTTCACGTGGAGCGGCAAGGGCGTTCTGCCGTCGGTCACCGAGTACTACCGCGCCCACGCGGCTGTCCGAGAACTCAAGCCGGGCGACTTCGACTGGGCCAAGCTCTTCGCCCAGGGTGTCCGGTGGTTCAACACGGGCGGCATCTACACCCTGATATCGCCAAGCTCAGGTGCAGTGGCCCTTGAGGCGATGAAAGCAGCCGGCAGGGCTGGCACGTTCCGGTCCTACGACCTGAACTACCGGTCAAAGGTCGAGCCTGACAAGGAAAAGGCACGTGCGTTGAACAGGCAGATAGTGGGGCATACGGACCTTCTTGTGGGCAATCAGAGTGACTTCGGCGATTCATTGGGAGAGGAATGCCGGGAGGTCGGCAAGGACGAGCCGTTCGAGGTCTGGCTTGAAGCCTACTCGGAGATGCTGCGGCGAGTTGCACGGAAGTACACGAATCTCAAGCTGATTGGAACGCAGCTTCGCGCGGCGCTCAGCGCCGACAGGATAAACTGGGGCGCCGTGCTCTACGACGTCGCTGAGGACAAGGTGCATCTTGCGACCACGCGTGAGAACGTGGAGATCGCCGACCGCACCGGGGGCGGCGATTCATTTGCCTCCGGAGTGGCCGCGGCGTTGCTCAAGGGAAAGAGCCTGGAGGACGCAGTCCAGTGGGGCGCCGCCCACGGCATATGTGTGCAGGAGACTCCGGGTGACACTACCATGGTGAAGCAGTCCGACGTCGAGAAGGAGGTCAAGCGGGCTCTTGCAGGGGGCGGTGTCAGCGCTCTGAGGTAAGGCTTTGGGGAATCAGGAGAGATTTGATGGCAGACTACAAGCGTGACCGAAAACGGGTGGATGCTGCTGTGCGCAGAAGCGGCGTTGTGGTTGTCATGAACAAGAACCACATCGAGACGCCTGCGCACATGGTAACGACCATGCGTGCGGTTCACGAAGCGGGTCTCGTGGCGGAGATCACCTTTCGCATCGAGGAAGGCATCCTCCGCGAAGGGATGCAGGAGTTGGTGAAGCAACGGGCTCGTAGCCCCCGGGACAACCCGTTCCTGCTGGGCGTAGGAAGCGTCATCAACCCGCATGAACTGGAAGCCGCGATCGAGATGGGCTTCGACATGATCGTTGCGCCGGCGAACGTGATGGGCGGCTACGGCGAGGGCAAAGACTTCGTCAGGATCGCTCACGAAGCGAACTGCTTTGCCTCGCCCGCAGTCTTCTCGCCAACGGAGTTTGACTATTTCCTGGAGAGGGATGACGGACTTGAGCCTGACGCCCTCAAGATCTTCCCTGCACGTGCACTCGGCCCGGAGGGGGTTTCGGATCTTCTGGCGCCCTTCGCCCGCGCGCGGCATAAGGGCAAGATTATCATGCCGACGGGCGCAGTGGACTATGTGACCGGACCCCAATACATCGAGGTGATATCAAAGCGCGGCTTCACCCCTGTGTTGGGCATGTCTGCGCCGCTCAAGCTCGTGGACGACCGCAAGAAGCCCGGTGACCGGGACACCATCATGGAGTCGCTGGAGACGTTCAGGAGGAAGTTCGACGAGGCGCGCAAGTCCCAGGCGGCCGGGGCATGAGGGTTCCGGTCGCGTGGGAAGCCGCTGCCGACGGCTGCAGGTCAATGCCCTGATGGTGGAAGGTGGTGAGGCGTAGTGGAAGTCGAAGTCCGGCTGTTCGCCGTCTTTCGCATGGGTCGCTTCAGGACACGCGCCATTGAAGTGCCCGACGGCACCCGTTTCCGCGACGTGCTCAAAGAGCTGGGTATCCCGGAGGAGGAGGTTTCTCTGCCGCTGGTCAACGGGCGGCATTCGACGCTGGATCAGCAGCTTGCCGCCAACGACGTGCTCTCGATCTTCCCGGCAGTGGGCGGAGGATGAGTGAAAGGGCGCATGGCCGTTTGCCCGGTTCCTGCTTCATAGGTGTGCCGCAATGCTGACCGACAGCGAGAGAACCCGCCTGCGAACCTGTCTCCGGCGCGTGGTCGGCGGTCGTGACCACCTGACCGACTGCCAGACGGGGCAAATCGCCGCCGAAACGAACCTGCCGCTGCGCAAAGTGGAATGCTTCGCGCTGGCAGAGGGCGTCATACCCGAGCGCTATGACCGGAACATCGGCACGCTCGGACTGGAGGGACAGTGTAAGCTCCTGTCCAGTTGCGTGACGGTGGTGGGCCTTGGCGGCCTGGGGGGGCACGTCATTGAAACCCTTGCCCGTTTGGGCGTCGGACGGATCATCGGCGTGGACGGGGACGTCTTTGTCGAAAGCAATCTGAATCGCCAGTTGCTCTCAAACGTAGAGAACTTCGGTCAGTCGAAGGCCGAGCAGGCTGGCCTGCACGTGCGTCGGGTCAACCCGGCCGTGGAGTTCGTCGGCTACAGCGCTCCCTTCCAATCCGTAGCCGACCGGATCTTCAGCGACTCTAGTCTGGTGTTCGACTGCCTGGACAGCATCTCCGAGCGGCGCGTGTTGGCCGAGCGATGTGCTTCGGCAGGGGTGGCGCTCGTGCATGGGGCCATCGCAGGCTGGTGTGGCCAGGTGGCCGTCTGCCCGGCCGGCGGCGACGTGCTTGACCGGCTCTATGCAGGGGGCAAACGCGGCGTCGAGACGCATGTAGGCAACCTTCCGTTCACGGCCGCTGTGGCTGCCAACCTGATGGTGGCCAAGGCCGTCCCGCTGCTGCTGGGCCAGCCGGTTCCTACCTGCCTTGAGGTGCAGTTTTTCGACCTTCTTGACGGCGACTGGGAGACGATCAAACTCTGATGCGGAATGGCGGCCGTCCTCCTTGTTCAGCTCGGAGCGGGCAGTCTGACGGGCGCCGCTCGTGACGAGAAGAAGCACGAGCAAGTTCGCCAGTGCCTGGAACGTGTGTTCGGGCCGATCCGGAAGGTGGAGACGTGAGGGATTGCCAGTGGCCCGAACGAGGTGCAGGGAGGCCGGTGATGCCTTACAGTAGGCTGGTACGGGGCGCGATTCTGACCGCGTGCTGCTACAGCATGATGGCCGTCAGCTTCGCCAACGCCTGTCATCCCTTCTTGATGCCGGACATCGCCGACGCCCTGAAGATGGGCAATGCCACGAAAGGGCTGTTCCTCAGTTGTGCGTTCTGGGGAATGGGTGTGGCCCTCCTGGTCGCCGGGCCGCTGGCAGACCGCACCGGGTTCCGTCCGGTTTTTGCGGGGGCCGCCGTGCTCCAGGCATTGGGCCTGCTTATGGTAGGCCATGCACAGAGTCCCGCCTTCGCGATAGCGGGCGCATGCGTCGCCGGCATCGGCACGGGCGCAGCGCTGAATCTGGCCATGCCGCTGGTCTGCCTGTTGTTTCCCCGCGCACGAGCTGCCGTCTGCAACTTCCTACAGAGCTTCTGCTCGGTCGGCGCGGTCGTCGTCATAGCGTTGGGACTCATACTATTCGGCATGCAATGGGACTGGCGGGGGATCTATCGCTTGGTGGCGGTGCTCGTACTGGGCTATGGGGTGGCCTTCCTTTTTCTCCCGCTCCCCCGGTCAACCGCTCAGGACGTCAAGCGGACGCCCGTGCGACAACTCGTGAGGAGCACGCCTTTTCTGCTGATGCTCGCGGGGATGGCTGTGGTTTCTTTCACCACGGCAGGGGTGAGCCAATGGCTGCCGGTATACGTTGAGAAGATGGTTCAGGGGCCGCGAAGCATCGGCATCCGTGGCGCCGGGCTGATGCTGTTCTCTGCAGCGGGGGCGCTGGGGAACTGGTTGACCGCGGCGCTTGTGCAGCGCTTCGGCGCGCGCAGACTTGTCCTGCTGGGCGGCCTTCTGGGTTTTGTGAGCCTGCTTGTTGCGGTGAGCACGACGCATCCCATAATGGCGATATGCTTCTTCGCGTTGCTGATGCTGGGAATGGTCGGCATGGGGCCCATCCTTCTCGCGAATGGAGCGGACCGTTTTCCAGGCGGAGGCGCAACGATGTACTCCTTGTTGTTCACAATGGGCAACGCAGGGTGCGTTGCTTCCCCCCTCGCGATAGGGTTGCTGGCGGAACTGTGGAATCTCAGGGCTGCGTTCGCGACCATGGCGGCCGGGCCGGTCGTATCCGTGCTGATTCTGCTGGCATTGCAGACGCGCCATGGCGCGTCTGCCGTCTCACATGTTGGGACAGGCGGTGGTTCTACACGCTGAGCAGGAGATCGTCATGAGAATCGTTGTGTTGGACGGTTACGCCCTCAATCCCGGCGATTTGAGCTGGAGCGGCCTGGAAGAACTGGGTGAGTTGACGGTGCACGACCGGACGCCGGACGATCTGATCGTAGAGCGTTCCGCAGGGGCTGAGATGCTGTTGACCAACAAGGCGCCGCTGTCGGCCCAAAGCATCCATCAACTGCCCAACTTGCGTTACATCGGCGTCCTGGCTACCGGCTACAACATGGTTGATGTTGAAGCAGCGGTGCAGAGCGAGGTCACGGTCACGAACGTGCCTGCCTACGCCACAACGTCAGTTGCGCAGATGGTCTTTGCGCTGCTGCTTGAACTCACCAACCATGTCCAGGCGCACGGCGATGCGGTGAGGGCAGGGGAGTGGTCGCAGTGCCCGGACTTCTGCTTCTGGAAGTCCCCCCAGATCGAGCTGATGGGCAAGACCATGGGGATCATCGGGTTCGGACGGATCGGCAGGCAGGTGGCGCGCATTGCCGGCGCGATGGGCATGCGCATCGTGGCTGCCGACGCCATTAAGAAGAACCCCCCGGCTCTGGAGGACTTCGCCTGGGCCGATATCCCCGAGCTGCTCGCAGCGGCGGACGTTGTCAGCCTGCACTGCCCGCAGATACCCGAAACCGAGGCATTGATGAACCGGCGGACCATCGGACTTATGAAACGCTCGGCCTTCCTAATCAACACGTCCCGCGGCGGGCTGGTGGTGGACGAAGACCTGGCGGAAGCCCTCAACAGCGACCGCATTGCAGGGGCAGGGCTGGACGTGCTGTCCACCGAGCCGCCGGCAGCGGACAACCCTTTGCTCTCTGCGAAGAACTGCCTCATCACACCGCACATCGCCTGGGCCAGCAAGGAGGCGCGCGCTCGCTTGCTCGGGATTGCCATTCAGAACATCGAGGCGTTCATTGCCGGCAGGCCCGTGAATGTTGTTACGGCTTGAGATGCCGGCGCGGGAATCAATCGCTTCGAAGCTCACGCCGCTTGGGGCACGACGCAGTTGCGCCCGTTTTCCTTCGCCTGATACAGGCGCCTGTCGGCCCGGTTGAACATGTCCTCCGGGGCTTCCGCCATGCGGTACTGGGCCACCCCGCAGCTTATGGTCACACGGAAGAAGGAGCCGTCCTCAGCTTTGAACCTCCTGCCTTCGATGCGTGTGCGCAGGCGTTCCGCGATGCGAGTCGCGCCGGCCAGATCAGTGCGGGGCAGCAGCACGGCCAGCTCCTCGCCCCCCGTGCGGTAGCCTGAGTCGTACTTGCGCAGGGCCTCGCGAATGGTCTTGGCCACACCGGCCAGAACGGTGTCCCCGGTGGAGTGACCGTAGGTGTCATTGGTGCGCTTGAAGTGGTCGATGTCGCATATGATGAGCGAGAAGGCCTCGCCCTTGCGGCTTCCAAGGTCAACCTGGGCTGCAAGCTGAACGCCGAAATGGCTCTTGCTGTAAAGCCGCGTGAGGCCGTCCACGACGGATTTCATGCGCAGGTGTTTCGTCTTGACTGCGAGGCTGATGTGCTGGGCGATCTCTTGAAGCAGAGCACGGCGCTTATTGTTGAAATCGTGCACCTGCACGACGTCGCGCCGGCCGTCGCTGGGGAAGGTGAGGAACAGCACGCCCAGTATTTCGTCGTCCACCTTGAGGGGGACGAGGGCATGGAACGCCTCTCCGTGAACGCGGCAGATGATGCTGTGCCGCTCGAACTGGTCAACGGAGAAGCCGGGGATAGTGCGCGCGGCGAGCTTTCTGCCGGTCAGGAACTTGCCCCCGCTGTACTGGGCGAACGGGGCAGGGTGCAGCCCCGGTTCGTCGATAAGGAATATGGCGGCTTCAGTGGGTTGCAGGAGTTCGGCGATGAGAGGGAGGGATTTCTCGGCGATGATCGAGAAGTCGCTTTCGCGGTTGACGACGTAGGCGATCTCGCGCAACGTTGCGAGCTCGTCGATGCGCGCGCGCTGGGCGATCCTCAGTTGCTCAAGCTCGACCAACTGGAGGCGCAGCGTGCTGAGTTCCCGCAGCTTGCTTGCGCCGCCCGAAAGCAGTGCCGTCGCGACAATGCCGTACAGGCCGGCCGGAACGCCGAAGATAATGCAAAGCGCCATGATTAGCTTCGCGCGCGCCGAGTCGAGCGGAATGAAGGCGGGGTCCCTGGACAACTGGATGGCAAGGGTCAGGCAGGCCGCGGTGGCGCCGGCGCAGATGATGAGCCAGAGCTTGCTCCGGAGAATGTCCCAAAGCACGGATTTCCTGCGCGCCATCCCGATGCCCTCCGAAGCCGCGAACGCGACCACAACCGTGATGGTAAGTGAAACCCGACGGACAAATCAACACGGGAGGGGCGCAGCGAGCGGAAGGGCGCCTCGGTTGCCCTACGTTGTTTGCAGAAAAGGGATTACGACAAGTGCCTCGACCGCAGCACGCACAATCCCTATGCTGAAATGTAGTAGACGAGCAGCCCTCCCGCCATCCAACCCCCTCGGAGCGGCGTAAGCCCTTGCGGGGCATACAGTTAAGGCGCCGAGACGCTACAGCGACTCCGCCTTCTCCTGCGCCGCCGCCAGCCGCCGCAGGCACTCGTCCCTGCCCAGTATGTCCATAGTCTCGAACAGCGGCGTGCTCACCGTGCGGCAGGTCACCGCCACGCGCACGACCGTGTAGGCGTCGCCCCGCTTCCAGCCCCGCGCTTCGCATACCGCACGGAGCGCGCTTTCAAGCTGCACAGGAGTCGCAGCGGGCATGGTTTGAAGCAGCTCCACGCATTCCCCGATCACGGACCGCGCGAAATCCGCGTCCTTCTTCTTCGGCACCAGAAGCTCTGCGGCATAAGGCTCCGCCGCGAAGAAGAATCCGGTCAGCTCGTCGAATTGAGACAGCTTCTTAAGCCTTTCTTGAACGAGCTTAGTAATGGCAAGAAGCCTCTCCGCCGGCTCGCCGCCGTGTTGCGTAAACGGCCCCTCCAGTATCCTGGCCAGCAACTCCTCCGGCGACATCGCCCGCACGTATTCCCCGTTGAGCCAATCGAGCTTCTGGAGGTCGAACACCGGCCCGCTCGTCTTCACCCTGTCCCACGTGAAACCTTCGATCATCTCGGCCACGCTGAACACCTCGCGGTCATCCCCAAGCGACCATCCCATCAGCGCAAGGAAGTTGAGAAGCGCTTCCGGCAGATATCCCGCCGCCCTGTACCAGTCGAGCGAGGTCGGGTTCTTGCGCTTGCTGATCTTCGACTTGTCCGGGTTCCGCAGCAGCGGCATGTGGATGAAGGTCGGCATCTCCCACCCAAACGCGCCGTAGAGCAGGACGTGTTTCGGCGTCGAGCTTATCCACTCCTCGGCGCGCACGACGTGCGAGATCTTCATCAGGTGGTCGTCCACCACATTGGCGAGGTGATACGTGGGAAAGCCGTCGCTCTTGAGCAGGATCACGTCTTCGATTTCGCTGTTGGGGCAGACGACCTCGCCGCGCACGAGGTCGGTGAAGCTCGTCTCGCCCTCGGTCGGCGCCCTCAGCCGCACCGTGTAAGGCACACCCGCATCGAGCTTCCGCTGGATCTCATCCGTGCTCAGCTCCCGGCATCGTCCCGAGTAGCCGAATGACTCGCCCCGGGAGCGCTGCGCCTCCCGCATCGCCGCCAGCTCCTCGGGGGTGCAGAAGCAGCGGTAAGAGCCGCCGCTATCGAGCAGCTTCTGCGCGTGCTCACGATATATCTCGGCCCGCTCGCTCTGCCGGTACGGAGCGCATGGGCCGCCGACTTCCGGGCCTTCGTCCCACTTCAAGCCGAGCCAGCGCAGGGCGCTCAGTATCTGCCGCTCGCTCTCGACCGAGGAGCGCTTGCGGTCGGTGTCCTCGATGCGCAGGATGAAGTCGCCGCTGGCCTGTCGCGCGAAGGCGTAGTCGAAGAGCGCGACGTAAGCGTTGCCCACGTGCAGCGGGCCGGTGGGCGACGGCGCAAGCCGCACACGGACGCGGTCGAAGTAACTGCTCATCGTTGTCTCCGGGGGTTCGGAACCGAGCGTTGCCGACAGGCAATATAGCACGCGCGCGCCATCTTGGGAAGTCCATTTCAACTTTCGCGGGTTGCGCGCGCGGAGCCCACCCTGGACGAGTTGCCTGTGGGCGCTCGATCTCACGTCAGCACGCTCAGACAGGAGTCTGAGCGTGGAAAGGTAGCATTGCGCCGCTTGAGTGCCCGTTTCAGCTAGTCGCGATTTCGCGCCCTCTCCTCGCCTGCCAGTTCGTCAACCCCCAAAGCGTCTCGAACACCTTCATACTCCTCACGACTTACGGATCGTCCCAAGTATCGTTCCATGGCCCGGCGCCCTTGCTCATCGAGCGGGTCCCAGGCGTTGGGGTCCCAGCTATCGTACAAAGCGTCCTTGGGCCTCACCCACTCATCATGCTTCGGGCGAGACGGCCCCGATTGCGCTGACCGGGACGACGCCCATACGAAGGATATCGCCAGAACAACTGCAGCTACTGCGAAGAAGATCTTGACCACCCTCTCAACTTGCTTTTTCCCGCTCTGTTTGTCCTTCATGCGTAGAAGTTCAGCTTTTGCTGCTTCAATGGCCGATTTGCGTTCTTTGGGATCGCCCACCCCCTTCTCTGGGCTTGGAACCTGCGGCATGCCTTCTTGACTGCCCCGGGCGATGTTATTCCAGTCTTCGTCATGCTGGCCGGGGTTCTCGTACGCACTCGGGCGCGTTTGTCCAGTTGGGCGTGCATCCTTCTGCGCGACGGTCGCTGCTTCTCCGTCGCCGCGCACGTCAGCTTGAGGCTGCGTGGGCTCAGTTGCTCCCGCTGGGGCACTTTCTTTCGCGTCCAGGGCGGGAACCTGGACAACCGCCCCGCACCGTGGACATTTTCCCTTTTTGCCGGCCTTGTCTCCGGACGCGCCAAGCCTTTTCCCACACCCAGGACACGCCCACTCGTTATCTAGCATCACCCGCTTCCCCTTCGGTTCAACATGCCGCCGTTTGCCGCCGCTATTGTTGCCCGAGCCCCCGACCTCTGCAAGGGAATTCTTGCCACCACAATATAACCGCAGCGCCCTCCCCCGCCGGGCTCAACGCCCGCCCAGCCCTTTATTGGCGTTCAGATGGGAGAATCGATGCTCCCCCAGTCTTTCCCCCTCCCACTTTATGTGTTTAGCCCGAAGGGCGGCAGGATGTAGCCACGGGCGTCAGCCCGTGGTTACAGGGATAAGGGCATGTTCAAGCCCCCGCAGGGGGCGACAGAACCCTTCCTCCCAGCGTGCTCCCTTCGGATCGTACTCATGGGCCACACGCTCACGAACCACCTCCACCATATCGTCTTCAGCACAAAGGCGAGGCGACGCCACGTTGCCGGCCGCTCAAGGACAGGCTTCTGCCATACCTCTGCGGCATTGCCGCAACCCTGGACCGCGTTCACATGATGGCGAGGGTACAGCCGGATATCGCGATCTCCGAGTTCGTCGAAATTGTGAAAGCGAACTCGTCCGAATGGGTTTCTGACACGTTGCTCGAGCCTTCTGTCGCCCCCTGCGGGGGCTTGATCGGATTCGACAATTCAGTCCACGGGCTGACGCCCGTGGCTACATCCTGTCGCGCTGCGCGCTCGGACGAAAGACCAAGCACCAAGCTTCATATGATCTGACAACTTCACCCACCGGCTGACACCCAGTACGTCTTTAGCGTCGATAGGGGCGTACGGGCTATGCACATACTACGGCGTATTGCCCCTGCAGGCTTCATTTCACGTTGCGCTGCTCAAAGCGCGCTACAGGCTCTCAATCACCCCTTCAGATCCCTACTTCGAAACCGATTGCGGTGACGTTCGTCTGATGGGAACGGGAAATGGTTCCGGCGTTCTGCACGATGTGCCCGCCGGGACTGGCCCCCTCCGCCTTCGCGTACACGTTGAGCAGCGCCAGGTTGCCGATCGTCCCCCGGTTGTGCAGCAGGCTGATCGGCGCCGCGCAGCGATTCTCCAGCGTGACGTCGTCCAACACAAGGTTCTCAACAGTCGCGCCCGGCTCGATGTGAACGTCGTCGGCCGGCAGCGTTGCCTCGGTGCGATGGTAGTCTCGAACCAGCAGGTTGGAGATGACCGCAGGGGCGTCTATCCAGATCTGTGCGAATCCCGACCAGGGCGGCCCGAAAGCGGGTACGTCCATGTCCATTACGGACTTGGAGCAGAAGACGCCCTCGATTGATACGTCATAGAAAGTGCTCGCTGCTCCAGGATGCACCCTGTGATTGGTGAAGGAGACGACGTTGTAGCGGTAGGTGCCGAAGATGTTCGAGAGCTTCACGCGCCGGATAGGTGAGCCGGCGGAAAGGAGGCGCACCGCGGTGTAGCCGTTCGGCGCCCAGATACCGTCAACCTGAATGTCCGTGATGGGGCCGCGGCTGATCTCATACATGGCGCCTTCATCAGCATTCAGCGCGACGAGGTCGTCGTTGGTCGTCCCCTTGAGATTGGCGATACGCCCCTGGTGGCAGTTGCCGTTGATATGGACGCCGTCCATATTGGCGCGCCGCAAGTTGTAGTCAAAGGTGATGTCCTCGATGGTAAACCGCTCCAGATTGCCGCCCTGGAAGCCAAAGGTCTCCGGATCCTTGAAGGTCACATGGGCGACACGCAGGTCCTGAACCCTGTTGAACTGCATTAGAACGCCGAGGTAGCGTTTGGGATCGTATGGCACTCGCCATGTGCCGCCTTGTTGGTGGTAATCGCATGTCTGATGCAGGTTGTTCCCATCCCAGATTCCACCTGTCACGGTGATGCGGCGATCGCCATTCTCACGATCCGCATTGGTCAGCATGTAGGCGTGGGCGTGGTCGGCCAGACGAATGACGGCATTGCGGTCGGCCACGAGCGCCTGGCCCGAATGGACGACCAGGGTCCTGCTGATGAGGTAGTTGCGAGGCGGCGCGGGCAGGAATACGGTGGACGCGCCGCTGCTGTCCAGGGCGGCCTGAAGACCGTCAGTGTCGTCGTTCCTGCCATCTCCAACGACGCCGGGGAACTCAAACACTGTCGCCATGTCCTGCCTCATGAAGGGCAGCCCCGAGGCACTCTGCCCTTGTCCCGGCGAGAGACGGCGGCCGCGCGGATCACGCGTTGATCACGTACAGATACGCGTTCATCCCCGTTGCCATACCGCCGGTAGCCTTGTCGATCAGGGTACGGGTGGCGCCCGTTTCGCCCGCGTACAACGTGCCGTCAAGTCCGACCGTCATGGCATGCACGCGTTCCGCAGCTACTCCGCTCTCGGCATCCACAATCGGGCCGATCTCCCGGTACTTGCCGGTCTTGCAGTCGTATTCAAACAGAAAGGCACCCCGTGTTCCATACTGGGTACCGCCGCCAGCGGCGCCATAGATCTTGCCGTCACGGACAACCAGCGCCGGCAGGCGAGGGCCGCTGTTCGGGCAGCAGATCTCCCGGACCAGCAGGGATTTCGGCTCGACGGAGAACAGGATGCCGGTTTCCCACGTGCCGCCGTATACGAGCCCGTCAGGCCCCAGGACGAGGGCGTCAATGCGATACGTCTCGTGCCCGGGAATCTTCGCGTCCGTTTCCGTGAGCTTGCGCTTGCGGTTGTCGTAGGTGAAGAGGTTGCCGTCCCTGCATGACCCGTACACCACGCCGTCGCGGTCGCAGGCAATCGTATGCGAACAGGCGCTGTCGCCCCAGATGCCGCCATGCACTTGATCGTGGAACACGACCTTGCCGGAGGTCAGGTCTATGGCGAAGAAATCGTTTTGGAAATACGTCATGCCGTAGAGCCATTGGCCGTATGGGCTGGTGGTGGTATTGATAATCCACATGTGGGGAACCGGCACGCCGTAGTCCCGGGCGGCATCCTCTTTCGGATCATAGACAAAGACGTGTCCACCCTCGTCCTCGTTGATCTTCATATGGCGGCCCCCCGCGATGTTCTGCCCCGTGCCGCCGGCGATGCGGCCGTCAGGCAGTGTGGACAGCGCATGGTGGATCTTCTGCTCGACCGGCTTGCCTTCGAAGTTGTGCAGTTCGTTGGCGGAGACGATTTTGTCGCCCAGATCACGAATCGCCCCATTGCCGGGATCGTACGTAAACAGGAGATGGTGCTTCGCACCCGTCGTTCCGCCGTAGATGCGGCCGTCTGCGCCGGTCGTCAGAGACACGACCTCGGCGGCGCCGGGCACACCAGCAAGAACTGCCTGTACCTTCATCGTTGTACCTCCTTACTACCGGTCACTTTCCGTCCTCCACATGAGTCACTTGGTAGATTCGAAAACCTTCATCCGGAAGGCCACCGTATTATCTCGTATAGCCTACTGTGGGTGTTTTGTGCTGTCAAGCTCGGCCAGGGGAGGGTTGTCCGCCGCGCAGCACCACTCAGAACCACTCGGCGAGGCTGTCGTCAATCAGACCGCGCTCGTCCGCCAGTTTGAGGAATTGGATGTTGTGGCGGATGTGCCGCCCAGCGTAGCTCAGCCACCGGCGCGTGTCCCGGGCCTTCAGGAACATGCGCAGGCTGGGCATTCCCAGCTCGAGATACTTCTCGTCGCCCGTGAGCATGTAGCCGTAGTAGAAGATCGTCGTCGCAACGCCGCGGAACTCGAACACAAGGTCGTCCGGCAACCAGCGTTCGATCTCGTCGTCCACGCACTGAAGCAGGAAGCGCCCGACGTCCTCCTCGCCGGTCAGGCGGTAGAACTTCCACATTCCCTCGTATCCGGCATAGTTGCCGAAGACTCCGCACCAGACAGGCGTCTTGGGCGGGAAGGGATAGACGATGCCGCCGCGCTCGCGGACGATCGTGCGGTAGTGCTCCACGAGCGGCCGGCTGCCCTCGAGGAATCGCTCGTCAAGCGTGTGCTCGTAGCAGGCCATCAGCGCCACCAGTGACCACCCGGCCTCGCGTCCCGTGGCCACGACGACCTCCCAGCCCAGCTCGTTCCAGCGGATCAGATTCTCGCCGATGCCGACCGCTGCCTCGAGGACCTCCGGTCGGCCCGTGGCGCAGTAGTAGTCCAGCAGGCCTTCCGTCCACATGTGGCTGGGGTAGGAAGAGCCGTTCGTATGGTCCACGGCGTGAGCGACCAGCGAGTCCTGGCGCAGCGGGTCGTCGCTGTGGTGGATGAAATCCACGTCTATCGTGTGCTGCACGCACAACTCGGCGTCCTCGAAGTAGCGGTAGTTGCCCGTGCGCCAGTACATGATCATCAGGCCGTGCATGGGGTCTTCTTCATTGTTCTGCCACTGGCGGGTGTTCGGCTGGCGGTAATCGTCCCCGACGTCAAGCATACCGGAGCCAGTGGGCGCAGTGCAGACGCTGCGCAGTTTTCGCTCCAGGAACAGGTATTTGCGAGGCTGATAGGGCATGACCTGGTCCAGTTCATTGGCCCTGGAGCGCTGGATCCAGTCGAACGGGACGGAGATTGTGGGCCTGACCTCGCGAAGTTGGAGCGGCGTTTCACGCTCCATCATGTCGGCAGGGCAGTCGTGAAAACGGAACAGCGCGACGTGCGTCTTCGCCATGCCCTGCTGGAGGCGAAGCAGCTTCTCCGATGGCGGGTAGACGAAGATGCTCACCCGATCCTCCTCGGAGGCCAGCTCCTTGGGCGCATGGCGCGCCATTAACCACATCCCCACCGTGACGCCGCACTCGCCGTTGCTCAGGTCGATGTACGGCTCAACGGAGTTGAGCTTGTCGCGCAGGTAGTGCGGGTATTCATCGAGGCGCTCGCCCAGGCACTCGAAGTTGATCAGCCGGCCGGGGCCGATCCGCACCTGGCCGGGGATCTCGACGTAGCGCGTGAACGTGAAACGGCCGTGCAGATTGTGCCTGATGGTGCGAAGCGCGCCTGGGCCGAGGGCGGTCTGCAAGTCCATGCGGATCTGCCGCACGTCCACGCCCTCTTCCGGCTCCTCGCGGTTGATGAACTGATACCAGACCTCGACCAGCGGCGAATCGGCGAAGAAGTACCACCACAGACGCGCGTCGAGGAACGTCCTCCCGTCTTTGGCCGCGTGCTTGCCCACGGCCTCGATGATTGCTCGCACGGGGCCGCGCTCAGTGATCCTGAAGCTCCAGCTCGAGAACTGGGAGGCGCGATATTCGGTGCCGGAGTCGTCGGCAGTAAGGATGTCACACGTGCAGCGCGGATCAATGACGGTTTTGCGGCCCATGGCCACCTGGTCAAACAGCGCGAATCGCCTGGTCGGGATCCTCACTTGAAGCGGCCCGGTGTCCACCTTGATGTTGCCGGCGCCTTCCGAGATCACGATGCCTCCCGGAACCTCCGGGCCGCGGCCTCTGTGAAGGGTGTAGATCGCCCGCTCGTTCGGGCCAAGGTCGGCCTGAAACGTGATGAGATTCCACTTCACCGTGCCGTCAGGCCAGGGCACGAGCGCCCTCGTCTGACAACGTGCGGGGCGCCCCTTTGGGTCGGTCAGGTGAACGTCCTCCGGGGATCGCAGCTCCCCCTGTGGAAACGGTACGCCTACGGACATAGGCCAATGCTCGGCCGGCAGGAAGCGCTGGTTGACGACGGTCAACGGTATGGTCGTTTCGTCAGGCCGAGACTCCATTCCAGGATCCTCCTCTCCTGAAGCAGCTATCCAGCACAGCCAAGTCCGAGGACGAGCGACGAGAAGCGGCAATGTAGCACATCCCGCCGCGTCGGTCAAAGCGTATCCTGCGGTGCGCAGCGTCTCCGGCCACTGGCCTCCGCCTACCTGGAGAACGCACTGCGATGCACGCGAAGTTGACACGGCCCTCGCAGGCTCATACTATTTGAAAGCGTTCAAGGGTCGTATTGGGTTGCTGCCACGCGAGGGATTACATGAGCGCATCGGAGTCCGAGTTCAACGAGAATGACGGCGGCCGCGCTGCCGACACTGCGCGCTCCGCAGACTTCATCCGCCAGATCATTGCGGAGGACGTGAAGGCGGGCAGGAACGGCGGGCGCGTGCACACCCGGTTCCCACCCGAGCCTAACGGCTATCTGCACATCGGGAACGCCAAGGCCTGCTGGCTGAACTACAGCCTCGCCCGGGAGTTCGGCGGGCTGTTCAACCTGCGGTTCGACGACACCAATCCGCTCACCGAGGAGGCGCAGTACGTCGATTCCGTCATTGAAGACCTCTGCTGGCTCGGCGCCGACTGGGGGGAGCGGCTTACCTTCGCTTCGGACTACTTCGAGCAGATGTACGACTACGCTGTGCAGCTCGTTAAGCAGGGCGACGCCTACGTCTGCGACCTGAGCGCCGAGGAGATCAGTGAATACCGGGGCAGTTGGAGCAGGCCGGGCAGGGACAGCCCGTATCGCACGCGGTCGGTCGAAGAGAACCTGAATCTGTTCGAGCGGATGCGCGCAGGCGAGTTCGAGGACGGCCACTGCGTGCTTCGTGCGAAGATTGACATGGCGTCCCCCAACCAGAACATGCGCGATCCGGTCATGTACCGCATCCTCCATGCCACGCATTACCGGACGGGGGATGCCTGGTGTATCTACCCGAGCTACGACTGGGCGCACGGCCTAGAGGATTCGATTGAAGGCATCACGCATTCGGTGTGCTCCATTGAATTCGAGAACCACCGGCCGCTCTACGACTGGTTCCTCGAGCGCTTGGGCATCTACCACCCGCAGCAGATCGAGTTCGCGCGCTTCAACGTCACCGGCTCCATCACCAGCAAGCGCAAGCTGCTGCGGTTGGTCCGCAATGGCCTGGTGAACGGCTGGGACGACCCGCGGCTGCTCACGCTGCGGGGCCTGAGGCGTCGTGGCTACACGCCCGAGGCGCTGCACGACTTCCTTGAGGGCACCGGCATCTCCAAGACGCCCAGCACGGCGGACATGGGGCTTCTTGAGCACTGCGCGCGGCAGGACCTGAACAAGCATTGCCCCCGGGTGATGGGCGTGCTCAGGCCGCTCAGAGTGGTCATAGAGAACTATCCTGAGGGGCGGGTGGAGGAACTCGACGCCGTCAACAACCCGGAGGATCCCGGCGCGGGAACACGGAAGGTTCCGTTCTCGCGTGTGCTGTACATCGAACGCGATGACTTCCGTGAGGAGCCGCCAAGGAAGTTCTACCGCCTGGCGCCCGGCCGCGAGGTGCGGCTGCGCTACGCCTACTTCGTCACGTGCGTGGGCGTGGTCAAAGATGAGCGGACGGGGGAGGTCGTCGAGTTGCGCTGCACGTATGATCCGGCCACGCGGGGAGGAGACTCGCCGGACGGCCGCAAGGTCAAGGCGACGCTGCACTGGGTTTCCGCCGCACACGCGCTCGAGGCCGAGGTGCGACTCTACGACCACCTCATGCTCGACGCCGGGCCGGACGATGGGGGTGAGGAGGCCGACGGGAAGGCCCGCCTGAACCCTAACTCACTTCAGACGTTGACCTCGTGTCGGGTTGAACCCAGCCTTGCGGGCGCAGAGCCGGGGAGCCGATACCAGTTCGAGCGGCAGGGTTACTTCTGCGTCGACCCCGACTCCCGCGAAGGGGGGCTCGTGTTCAACCGGACGGTGTCCCTGCGCGACACGTGGTCCAGAATACAGAAAGCAGCGAGTAATCAGTAGTCAGTTATCGGCGAGGGGCGTCCTCACTGATGACGGTTATACCCTGACGGCGATGCCCTCGGACTCCGCGACGGCCTTGAGGCGATCCATTGCGTCCTCGTCCGGGGGCTGCACGCCCTCCAACGGGTAGTCCCGGCCAAGTTGCCGCCACTTGGACTCGCCCAGGCGGTTGTAACGCATAAGGTCGAGTCGCAGGACGTTGGGGAAGCCGGCTGCGAAGGCGGCAATGGCGCACACGTTCTCGGGAGCGTCGGTGTAACCCGGAACCACGGGAACACGAATCACGAGAGGCGTCCCGAGTTCGCCGAGCGTCCGCAGGTTGTCGTGAACCAGCCGATTGCCGACTCCCACGACCGCCTTGTGCCGCGCCGCGTCCATCAGTTTGAGATCAAACAGGATCAGATCGGTGAACCGGGCAGCTTCCATGAGGGCATCGCGCTGCGCATAGCCGCTGGTGTCGAGCGCAGTGTGGATGCCGGCCTGTTTGGCGGCTTCGAGCAGCCCCATGGCGAACCGGGGCTGCATCATCGGTTCGCCGCCGGAAAGCGTCATGCCTCCGCCCGATCCCTCATAGAACGGCCGGTCCCTTTCGACCTGCGCGATCACTTCGGAGACGGACATCTCTCTGCCGCACACGACAAGGGCCTCGGCCGGGCATGCTTCGGCACACAGTCCGCAGTCCGTGCAAAGCTCCCGATTGATGCGCGTCTCCGAGTCCGGCGACAGCGCGCCTTCGACGGGACAGACCCTGAGGCACTCTCCACAGCCGATGCAGTTGCGCGCTTGGAAAAGCAACTGCGGCTCAGCCGACAGCGACTCGGGGTTGTGGCACCATGGACATCTCAGCGGGCAGCCCTTGAGAAACACCGTCGTGCGGATGCCCGGGCCGTCGTGGATCGAGAAGCGCTGTATGTCGAAGACGATGCCCCGCGCGCTCATACGGTCAGCTCCGTCCTGGCGATTACCTCGTCCTGAAGCGTCTTGTCGAGGGCGGTGAAGCAGGCGCTGTATCCGCCGACCCGCACGACCAGGTCGCCGTACTCAGCCGGCTTCTCCTGGGCGGCGCGCAGGGTCTGGCTGTCCGCAAGCGTGATCTGCACCTCGAAGATGCCCTTCTCGAAGCCCGTCCGAAGCAGGGCGAGGAACCTTTCGCGGCTGTCTCCCTGGAGTTGATCGGGCAGGAACTTGAGGTTGAGCACCACTCCGCTGAGGGCCTTGCTCAGGTCGGTCTTCGCCACGGAGTTGATGACGGCGGTCGGTCCGTGACGGTCGCGGCCGGGCGACGGTCCCAGATGCGGCGCGAGCGCCTCTCCCGCCCGGCGCCCGTCGGGCAGCGCGCCCACGTGCTCGCCCAGCCGCGCGTGCATCACCCAGCACAGAAAACCCGGCAGGTATGGACCGCCCCGGTGGTTGCGGTGCTTCCGCACCTCGCTGTACCACAGATCAACAAGCTCCACCATGAGGCCGTCCACTTCGTCCTCGTCATTGCCGAACTTGGGGGCGCCGTGGATGAGACGCTGCCTGAGGCCTTCGCAGCCCTCGAAATTGCGCTCCAGCGCGGTGAGCAGTTCCTGGCGGGTAACGCTGCCATCCTCGAACACGAGGCGCCTGACGGCGGCCAGGGAATCGGCGACGTTCGTGGGCCCGACCGCCTCGGGCTCGATGAAGTTGTAGCGCGCGCCGCCGGCGAAGTAGTCCTTGCCCTTCTCAAGGCAATCTTCCACCACACAGGACAGCAGGGGCACCGGGAACATCTCGCCCATCAGTTTGTCCAGCAGGTTGTAGGAACGCACCTCCATCTCGACGAAGTGGCGTATCTGTTGCTTGACGGCCTCCTTGAAATCGTCGAAGCGCATCATCTGCGTGAATTGCCCGGTGCGCGGCCCCGTTTGCCTGCCGGTTGCCGGATCAACGCCGTCGTTCAGAGCCAGCTCCAACATCTTGCCCCAGTTGTGGTAGCCGCTGGCGACCCATGCGTTGCAGCGCCCCGCCACCGTTATCTCAACGCACGAGCAGGGGATGTAATGCACGGCCTCTTCCCGCGGGACGCCGATATCCAACAGCCCGGGCACGATGACTTCGTCGTTGAAGAAGCACGGGTACCCGCACCCTGAGCGGAGCGTCTCCACTGCTTCGACGAGCAGCTTGTCAGGAGTGCCCTTGTGGTAACTGATGGCAAGCGAGGGGTGCAGGAACCGCACTTCGCGGCACGCCTCCAGGCACAGGTAGGTCAGTTCGTTCGTAGCGTCGCTGCCGTCCGGATGGTGACCGCCGATGATCATCACCTGCGGAGGTGCGAAGCGCCCCCATCTGTTGTAGTTGATGAGGAAGGACTCCAGCAGCTCGAGCGCCTGCTGCCGGGAGAGGCGCCTGCTTTCCAGGTCGCTCTTGAGGGCCGGATAGCAGTACCGATCGGTGCGCCCGGGGCAGAAGCAAAAGTGCGAGTTTCCATGCTCGGCGGCCACCAGCCAATGCATGAACCAGACGGATTGGAGCCCCTCCTGGAACGTGCCCGCGGGATGCGCCGGAACGGTCCGGCAGGTGCGGGCTATCTGCTCCAACTCGGCGGCCCGCATCGGGTCCGTTTCCCTCGCTGCCAGCTCCTCCGCGAGTTCGGCGTACCGCTCGGCGAACCGCATGGCCGCTTCCAGCGCGACCAGGCACGCTTCGTAGAACAGGCGCCTGTCAGTGTCCTCCGGCGCCAGCGGGTCGAGTGCCGCAAGGCGCTCCTGCACCCCGCCCCTTATGCCGAGCAGGCCGAGCTGAAGCACCTTCTCGTTGTTGATGGTTGTGTGGCCGTTCATGGGGCAGGCGGTGTAGGCGTACGCTTCTATTCCTGCCCGCTCCTGCGGGCTCATCAAGTCGTTGAACGCTGCATGCACGCTGTGCTGGTCCATGAACGCGGCCGCAGCTTCCAGGTCTTCCTTCTTGTCCGCGGGCGGATCGCTCATCGGCACGGCGCCGACGATAAGCTCTCCCGGGCCGATCTCAATCGAGACGTTCTCGACCAGGTGCCTGAGGGCGTGCGCTGCGCGAAGTGCGCGAGGGAGATGGTGCCATTGCTGCATGCCTTGCGCCCACAGCAGGTTCCGTTCCCAGAAGTAGCCTATGGTGTCCAGGTGTCTTTGACGCAGCTGCGTGATTCGCGGGGTCATGCCCTTGCTCCGACCTCCGAGCGATGGGTTTCGCGTGTCATCGCGCAAGCCTGCATGACCGGCTTGCGCACTGTCTCTATATTGTGCTGGTTTGGCTGGCTACGTTCAACGCGCCGTCGCTGAGGCCGACTGGTGTGCCTGGCCTTCTCACGCCCCGCCGAAGAACAGCCGGACGGCGTTGCGCGTCGTGATGCTGGCGATCTCGTCCGACGATACCCCCCTCAGCCCGGCGAGCGCCTGCACGGCGTGAGTGATGAGGGCAGGTTCGTTTCGGCTGCCGGGCTGCCGGGCCGGCATCACGTAGGGGCAGTCGGTCTCCACGAGCAGACGCGACGCGGGGACCATCAGCGCTGCCGCCTTGAGCTTCTTGCGGCCGGGCTGAGTTATTGCACCGCCGAACCCCAGGCAGATGCCGAGGTCGAGGTATCGCGCTGCGGTCTGGGCCGACCCGTCGAAGCAGTGTCGCACCCCGTGCAGCATCTGGGCCCTTTCGCCGAGGATGCGCAAGACATGTTCGTCCGCCTTGCGGGCATGGATGATGAGGGGCTTGCCTGCGGAGAGCGAAAGCTGGATGTGGCGGCGCAGATAGTCCGCCTGGACTTCGGGCGAGGAGTAGGAATGATGCAGGTCCAGGCCCGTCTCGCCCACAGCGACAACCTCGGGCAGCGACGCCGCCGTCTCAACCTGCTCGAAGTCACCGGCGTCCGCCTCAGCGCAGTAGTTGGGGTGGATGCCCACCGCGGCGAAAACGCGACCGGGGTACCTGCGGGCGAGCTGGACGCAGAGCCGGGATGAGTCAAGCGTCGTGCCGACACAGATGATCCTGCCGACGCCCGCCTCAGCGGCACGCTGGAGCACGTCCGGCAGGTCACTCTGGAACTCCGGCATGTCCAGGTGCGCGTGCGTGTCAACGATCTCCATTCCGCACCCTCGCCGGCAAACGAGTGCGAGGTCGCCGTCCTGTGTCCGGCAGACTCCGCAGTCAGTTGGTTTTGTTATGCCTAAGGGAAAGCATTATAATGAGATTTTGCGCTGCCCAACAGCGAGGAGTCCTGCATGCCCGAGCTTCGACGAGATCCCGTCGGGGGCCGATGGGTCATCATCGCAACCGAGCGCGCGTTCCGGCCTCAGGATTATCACCTGGCCAGGCGCACGCCCAAGGGGGGCTTCTGTCCTTTCTGCGAGGGCAATGAAGACAGGACGCCGCCCGAGATTCTTGCGTACAGAGCCGAGGACACGCAGCCCAACGGCCCCGGCTGGAAGCTGAGGGTCGTCCCGAACAAATACCCCGCCCTCCAAACCGAAGGTGAGACGAAGGAGCGCAGTTGGGGTGTGTATCAGGCGATGGACGGTGTAGGCGCCCACGAGGTAATCATCGAAACCCCCAAACACCTCACCAGCCCAACCGAGATGCCCGTTGAGGCGTTCTACGACGTTGTCCGGTGCTACCGGGACAGGGTGCTGGCCCTGAAGGAGGATCGGCGCCTGGCCTATGCCCTGGTTTTCAAGAACGTGGGCGCAGTGGCCGGCGGCTCGCTGGAGCACACGCACTCGCAGCTCATCTCTACGCCTGTAGTGCCGAAGCGGGTGGGCGAAGAAATGGACCGCTGCATGGACTTCTTCCTCGACGAGGGGCGCTGTCTTCTGTGCGCAATCGTCGAGCAGTCCCTGGCAGACGGCGAGCATGTGGTCATAAACGAGGAGGGATTCCTGGCAATCGCGCCCTATGCCTCGCGGTTTCCATTCGAGGTGTGGATACTGCCCAAACAGCATGCCTCCCACTTCGAGGACAGCCCGCTGGAAATGCTGGAGGAGTTTGCCCGTGTGACGCATGACGTACTGCTCCGGCTGGATGGCGCATTGAACGAGCCGCCGTACAACTACCTCCTGCACACGAGTCCGTTCACGTTCGACAACCTGGATCACTATCACTGGCACCTGGAAGTAATCCCACGCCTCACTGAGGTGGCGGGATTCGAGTGGGGCACGGGATTCCACATCAACCCGGTCGTGCCGGAACGCGCTGCGGAACACCTGCGCGCAGCATTGCGACAGAAGCTGCCTGCGCAGACGGACCCTGCACCCCCTTGAGGAGGCACGGATGGACATAGCCGTCGTGGCATCCGAAGTGGCGCCGTTCTCCAAGACGGGAGGGCTCGGTGACGTCATCGGAGCCTTGCCTCAGGAGCTTTCCAGCTTGGGGGAGCACGTTGTTGTGATCAGCCCGCTTTACTCCGTTGTCAGGGAGAACGCCCGTGCGCATGGTCTTGAGCTTGAACAGTGCTCTGTCGCGCCGCTGCACGTCCCGATAGGTGACTTCGAGGTCGAAGCCCGCCTGTTTGAGAGCCGCCTTCCCGGCAGCGACGTGAAGGTGTACTTCCTGGACAATGACAACTACTGCGCCCGCCCCGGCCTCTACACGAATCCCGAGAACGGCGGGGACTACGAGGACAACAACGAGCGCTTCATCTTCCTGTGCCGCGGCTCGCTTGAGGCGTGCAAAGCGCTCGGCATGCAGCCGGACGTCTTCCACTGCCACGACTGGCAGACGGGCCTGGTGCCCATGTATCTGCGCCATCTGTACAGGGACGATTTCCCAAGGGCAGGGAGCGTCTTCACCATCCACAACCTGGCCTACCAGGGACTGTTCTGGCACTGGGACATGAAGCTCACCGGCCTGCCATGGGAGCTTTTCAACTGGCGGGCGCTCGAATACTACGGCAAGCTTTCGTTCCTCAAGGCCGGGCTGGTTGGGGCGGACGTGCTGACGACCGTGAGCCGCAGGTACGCCGAGGAGATCCAGACGCCGGAATACGGGTTAGGGATGGAGGGCGTGCTGAGGCAGCGCTCCAACGACCTTTTCGGCGTAGTGAACGGCGTGGACTACAACGTGTGGGATCCGGCGACGGATAAGCTGATAGCACGCAACTACACGCCCGAGGATCTTTCGGGCAAGCAAAAGTGCAAGAGGGCCCTCCAGGAGGAGTTCAAGCTGCCCGCCGACGCCCGCACGCCGCTGGTCGGCATGATAGGGCGGCTGGTTGACCAGAAAGGATTCGACTTCGTTGCCGAAGCACTGGAGGAACTCGTAGAGCGTGGACTCCAACTGGTCGTTCTCGGAACGGGTCAGCCCCACTACCACGGTCTGCTAAGGAACATGGCGTCGAGGTTCCCGGACAATATCGGCGTCTTCCTCGGTTTTCAGGATTCAGCGGCGCACCGCGTCGAGGCCGGAAGCGACATGCTCCTCATGCCGAGCCGTTTCGAACCCTGCGGGCTGAACCAGCTTTACAGCCTGAAGTACGGCACCGTGCCGATTGTAAGGGAAACAGGAGGGCTTGCAGACACCGTCACGGATTACCGGGAGGGGACTGAAGAGGCGGCCACGGGCTTCTCGTTCCAGGGGGAGGGAAAGGCCGCGCTCCTTGAGGCGCTGGACCGTGCGCTGGACCTGTACCGAAATGACCCGGACGGGTGGCGCGAGATTATGCTGCGCGGCATGGAGCAGGACTGGTCCTGGGGGCAGAGCGCCCGCAGGTACCGCGAACTCTATGAAAGGGCCGTCCAGGCAGCGTAAGGATGCCAACAATGGACCATGGGAGCGGGGCAGCGTCAGCGCAGGAGCGCGATAGACTCAGCACGATCGTGGACGCGATGGGCGTGGGGCTGGCGCTCTTCGACGCACAGGCGAAGCTTCAGTGGGCCAACGGCACGCTGATGAGGTGGTTCGGCCTTGGACCCGATTCCATTGGTCGGGCGTGCAGCGTCATATGCGGATGTGAAGGTGAGCACAAGCCTGCGTGCGCCTTGCTGGGGGCTACAGGCGGCGGGGGACGACGCTCCGGCGTGGTCGAACGCACAAACGCCGCCGGCGAGTGGAATTGCTACCTGCTGGCCGCCATGCCGGTCGAGTACGGAGACTCGCGCGTGGTCGCGCTTGTGATGGACATAACGGAGCAGCGCCGGCAGACAGAGCAGGTCCGGCTCATCAGCAAACTCACGCAGGCGCTCGAGGGCACACTGGACCTGGACCGGGTGCTGCACCTCGTCCTGACGTGCGTTACGGCGGGTCACGCGCTCGGGTTCAACAGGGCCTTCGTGTTCCTGTTGGACGAGGGCAAGCAGAATCTTGTCGGCAAGATGGCCGTCGGGCCCACGTCGCACGAGGAGGCAAGCAGGATCTGGAGTGAGCTCTCCGAGCAGTCACGCACGCTGGAGGAACTGCTTGCGGTCCCGGGGCCTGCCGAAGGCGACCAGGCCCTTACGCAAGTGGTGCAGTCGTTGAAGGTGCCGGTGGCGCAGGCGGGCAACGTACTGGCGCAGACGCTCAATACCCGCGCGGCGATCATTGTCCACAACGCGTTGGCTGACCAACGGGTCGGGGACGAGTTGACCGCAGCGCTGGAGCTTGAGGAGTTCGTGTGCGTGCCGCTGGTTGCGCGGGACGAGTTGCTAGGCGTGATGCTGGCCGACCACAAGTTCTCGCGCGCCCCGATTGATGAGCATCATGCGGAGCTGCTCAGGGTGTTCTCGGCCCAGGCGTCTCTCGCCATAGCCAACGCCAGGGCCTACAACAAGATCAGCGAACAAATGGAGGAGATCAAGAGGGCGCAGCACGATCTGATCGAAGCGGAACAGTTGGCCAGCGTGGGGCGCATGGCCGGCCACCTGGCACACGAGATCCGGAACCCGTTGACGACCATCGGCGGTTTTGCTGCGGCGATCAAGCGCTCCGCGACAAGCGATGAGCTTACGCGCAAGAACGCATCCGTCATCTACGACGAGGTCATTCGCCTTGAACGCACGCTGGCCGGCGTGCTGGATTTCACCCGGCCCGTCAGGCCCAGGAAGACGCCCGTGGACGTCAACAGCCTGGTGAGGCGCACGATCAGGGAGTTCGGGAACGTGCTGGATGACGGCGGAATAACGCTGAGGCTTGAGCTTCAGGAGGACCTGAAGCGCGTCCGGGCCGACTCAGGACTGATCACGCAGGTGATCATCAACCTGCTGAAGAACGCCGTGGAGGCTCTTGAGGGCAGAGACAGGCGGCAAATAGTGGTGGGCACGGCTGCGTCGGAGAAGGGCGTCGTGGTTACCTTCTCGGACACCGGCGGCGGGATGGATGAGACGACCCGGCAGATGATCTTCGCGCCGTTTTTCACGACGAAGGTCAGCGGGTCAGGGCTGGGGCTGTCAGTCAGTCAGAAGATCGTCGCGGAGCACGGCGGCGAGATCTCGGTTGAAAGCGAACTTGGCAGCGGGAGTACGTTCCGCGTCTCCGTGCCGTGGGACGACAGCAAGGCGGGTGGATGAACGTAGAGGTGTGTGTCCGGTAACGCTATCTGCAATGCGGAAGAGAGCGAAGGATGGCCAAGATACTACTCGTAGAAGATGAAACGGCCCTCTGCCTGCTTTATCAGACGGAGCTCGGGGCAGAGGGACATGAGGTCGTAGTAGCCCAGGACGGCAAGACGGCCGTCGAAATGGCGGCCCGAGCGAAACCCGACCTGGTCATCATGGACATCAGCCTCCCGGAAAAGATGGACGGCATCGAGTCGATGTCGAGGATACTGAGCCAGGACAAATCCATTCCGGTCATCATCAACACCGGCTACAGCCAGTATCGCGACAACTTCATGAGCTGGGCCGCAGAGGCCTATGTGGTCAAGTCAGCCGACCTCAGGCCCCTGAAGAAAGCCATCAACAAAGCTCTCCGGGCAAGGCAGCGGGGTAAGAAAACGGACGCCTCGAGCGGGCACGAGCCTGAGGGTGCATGACGCGTCATTCTGACAGAGCCGATCCGGTTCTCCAGACCTTGTGCATGATCCTGGCGGGCGGCCAGGGGGAGCGGCTTTACCCCCTGACGCGCGACAGGGCGAAGCCGGCGGTGCCCTTCGGCGGCAACTACCGTCTCATTGATTTCACCCTCAGCAACTGCCTCAACAGCGGCGTGCGGCGCATCCACGTGCTGACGCAGTACAAGAGCGATTCCCTGAACCGGCACGTTCGCCTTGGATGGAACCTGCTCAACCCTGAGTTGGACGAGTACGTGGAGATCAGGTCGCCCCAGCAGCGATTGACCTCTCACTGGTACCAGGGAACCGCAGACGCCATCTACCAGAATATCTATACGCTCCAGATGCTGCGGCCGCGCTACGTGCTCGTGTTGAGCGGCGACCATGTCTACAAGATGGATTACCTGCGACTTATCGAGGAGCACGTCGCGAACAACGCGGACCTCACGATCGCCTGCATCGAGATGCCGATCCAGGAGGCTGCCCGCCTGGGCGTGATCAGTGCGGATGTGGTAGGGCGGGCATTGGGCTTTCAGGAGAAGCCGCAAGTGACCGCCTCAGTGGGGGCATGCCCTGGGACGGCGCTGTGTTCCATGGGGGTTTATGTTTTCAAGACGGAAGTGCTTGTCCGTTGCGTGATCCAAGACTCCAAGAATCCTACCTCGCACGATTTCGGTCGCGATGTGGTGCCGGCCATGATTCAGGCCGGGGACCGCGTGTTCGCATTCAGATTCGTTGACGCACACGGCGGCGCTCCATACTGGCGCGACATCGGCACCCTGGACGCCTACTGGGAAGCCAACATGGACCTCGTCAGGGCGGAGCCTGTCTTTGACCTCTACGATAGTGAGTGGCCCGTGCGCAGCTATGCGCAGAGCGCTCCGCCGTTTAAGACGGTGTTCGGCGGCGGGCCGGGCGTGTCAGAATCCGAGGTACGGGATTCGCTGGTCTGCAACGGCACCATCATCCGAGACGGGTATGTCAGCAACTCCGTCATCGGCCGCAATGTGCGCATCAACTGCGGCAGCCGCGTCGAGGAGTCCGTTATCATGGACGATGTGTGCGTGGGGCGAGGCGTCACCATCCGCAGGGCTGTCATTGACAAGGGCAATCATATCCCCGATGATTTCACCATTGGTGTAGAGCCGCAGCAGGACCGAGCGCACTTCACCGTCAGCGAAGGCGGCGTGGTCGTTGTGCCCAAGAAGATGCCTCTTTTCCATCCTCCGGAGGCGCGGGCGGATGGTTCCGATTGAGGTTCGGACACCCTTGACGGAAGGCTCAAGCATAAGAAGAGGCTGTTGTGGCTGACGAGCCTGGAAAGCCAATGGAATGGAGCGGCCGTGCGGACGCCGGCGAACCGGACGCGGACTCGTCCGAAGTCTCGGAGCCGTCGGAAGGGGCTGTCGCTGACGGCGAAGGGACGTTGCCTCGCGGCTACGGCGAGGACAGGGTCGTGGCGATGCTCCGCGGCCCCGATTCGCTGTTTGCCTACTGGGACCTGACGGGTGCTGAGAGCGCACGCCTGCGCCGCCAGTTCGGCGACGCCTGCGAGTGGGTTCTGAGGGTCTCGGACACGACAACCGGCCGGCGGGGCGACACCCTCGTTGACCCGCACGCGGGCAGCCACTACGTCAAGCTCGAGCCCGGCGGCAGGTACGCCGTTCAGCTCGGCATGATGGTGGCCGGAACGTTTCATCCCGTCTGCGAGAGCGCCGAGTGCCAGCTTCCCCCGGCTGAACGTCGGGCCGGCGCGGCGGCGACGTGGGCCGACTCGCACACTGGCCAGATGCGGTCTGTCGCTCCTGGCCGCCGACCGTTCAGCAGGTTCATGGCCGGGCTCGCTTACGATCCTGCGGCCGGCAATGCCTCTTCGTCGTCCTCACACGCGCTCCAGGGCGGCCGCCAAGCCCCCCGGTAGGCCTGTGGAACTCCCTGTACTTGAGCATGAGCATGGAACAAGGTTACCTGTGCCTCGTCCTGCACTGTCACCTGCCTTTCGTGCGGCACCCGGAACATGATGAGTTCCTTGAGGAGGACTGGTTCTTCGAAGGGGTGAGCGAGACCTACCTGCCGCTGCTGGAGGTATTCGAGGGGCTTCGGGACGATGGGGTGCCTTTCCGAGCTACGCTGTGCCTCAGTCCACCTCTGTGCGAAATGCTCACCGACCAGCGGCTCCAGGAGAGATGCGCGCGCTACGTGGGAAGAAGGCTGGACCTGCTGGAGCGAGAGGTGACCTCGCGGCGAGGCACGCCGTTCTACGAAGCCGCCGTGATGTATCTCAACCGATTCCAGAGGGTGTGGAATGCCTACCAGGAGCGTCACCGGCGGGAGGTCTTAGCGCGGTTCGCGAGGCTGCAAGAGGAAGGCTGGCTGGAGATCATTGCGTCCGCAGCGACGCACAGCCTGCTGCCGCTTCTGGGCGGAGAGGAGGCGGTTTTCGCACAGGTCGAGCAGGGCTGTAGGAACTACCGGAAGCACTTCGGTCGCCGGCCCAGGGGGATATGGCTGCCCGAGTGCGCGTTCGCGGAAGGCCTTGATCGGGTGCTGCGCCGGTGCGGGTTGGAGTACTGCTTCCTGGAGAGCAACAGCATCCTTCTGGCCGATCCGCAGCCTGTTCACGGCGTGTTCGCGCCGGTGCTCACGCCGGGGGGCGTGGCCGCCTTCGGGAGGGATCCGGAGTCGTCCCGGCAGGTCTGGAGCCGCCAAGACGGCTATCCTGGTGACCCCGCCTATCGCGAGTTCTACCGCGACCTGGGCTACGATGCCGACTACGACTACATCCGTCCCTACCTGCATCCTGACGGCGTCCGACGCAGCATCGGCATCAAGTATCACAGGATCACGGGCGGCGACGTGCCGCTGGGCCGAAAGGAACCCTACGTGCCCGCCGCCGCGTCCAGGAAGGCATCCGAGCACGCAGCCCTCTTCGTGTCCCGATGCAGCGCTCAGGTAAGTGGGTTGTCCAGGCTCATCGGGCGGCGGCCGATCATCGTTGCCCCCTACGACGCTGAGTTGTTCGGTCACTGGTGGCTGGAAGGTGTGGAGTTCCTGGATTGCGTCATTCGCGAGGCCGCCCGCCGTCAGTATGGCATTCGCATGGTGACGCCGACCGAATACCTCTCCGGAAACCCAACGCTCCAGCGATGCAACCCCGCACCGTCCACCTGGGGCGACAAGGGGCATTTCGACGTCTGGCTGAACGGATCGAACGACTGGATCTATCCGCACCTCCACCATGCGGAGCGCGTGATGGTGACTCTCGCAGCCGAGCACGTCAGCACCGACGGGCTGCTGTGCCGCGCATTGAACCAGTGCGCCAGGGAGCTGATGCTGGGACAGAGCAGCGATTGGCCGTTCCTGATGGCTCTTGAGACGGCTGACAGCTACGCCGTGATGCGCGTCAAGTCACACCTCTCTCGCTTTTCGCGCCTCTCGGAGCAGATCCGGGCCGGCCTGATTGCCGAGCACGAGCTGTTGCACCTGGAGCAGATCGACAACATCTTCAGCGAGCTTGACTACTCCCTCTACCGGCCGGGCTGCGCATCGAAGCGCGATTGACAGGTCCCCCGTGCATCTGTATATTCAGTGCTTTGAGCAGACTGCACAACCCCTGTCTGGTGTGAATCCTCATGCGAGAATGCGGTGTGGCCCTCTACGGCTGCGGTACCGTCGGCGCGGGTGTGGCCGACATCCTTCTGGGGCGACGGGGCGCATTGCGCGAACGGGTCGGGGAGCGCATTCGGCTGCGCTACGTGGTTGACAAGCGGCTGAAGGAGCTTGCGGCGGAACTGCGACTGCCGTCGGCGACGAAGCTGACCGATGATCTCGAAACCCCGCTGCGTGACGCCGACGTGGACGTGGTGGTCGAGCTGTTCGGAGGCATCTCAGCAGCCCGCTCCGTCATCGAGAAGGCGCTCAACGCCGGGAAGGACGTCGTCACAGCCAACAAGGCCCTCCTCGCCTTGCACGGAGATGAACTGTTTCGCCTGGCGCGTCGCAAGGGCCGCAGCATCGCCTTCGAGGCCAGCGTTTGCGGCGGCATACCGATCATCGCTGCCCTGCGCGATGGGCTCGTGGCGGAGCGTGTCGAGAGCATCCACGGCATTGTCAACGGCACGTGCAACTACATTCTGACCCAGATGTCGCAGCGCGACCTGCCTTATGACCAGGCGCTCGCCGAGGCGCAGGGGAAGGGCTACGCCGAGGCCGATCCTGCGCTCGACGTGGAGGGCGAAGACGCCGCACACAAGCTGGTCGTCCTGGCGCGCCTGGCCTTCGGACTGGTGGTAACCGTGGAGGACATCGCTCGCGAGGGTATCAGCGAGGTCGAGCCGGAGGACCTGCGCTACGCACGCTCGCTTGGCTACACGCTGAAGCTGCTGGCGACCGGAATCCGACGCGACAGCGCCCTCGAGCTGCACGTCTATCCCTGTCTTCTGCGCCACAGCCATCCGCTTGCGTCCGTGAACGGCGCCTACAATGCAGTCTGCGTGCATGGGGATTCGGTGGGTGAAGTGGTGCTGACAGGGCTCGGCGCTGGACGCTGGCCGACGGCCAGCGCCGTGGTGGCGGACGTCTGCCGCGCGGCTCTGGGGACGTATCGCACGGACTTCGCCGAGATGTCTCAGTTCGGCGATGTCCCCCGGGCGGTGGTCAGGCCCTCCAGCGAACTCAGGATGCGCTACTACTTCCGCCTGAGCTGCCTGGACCAGCCCGGCGTCCTCGCCAAGGTTGCAGGCATACTCGGACGCCACGGCATAAGCATCGCCTCATGCATCCAGCAGGATCAGGCCCTGCCGGGAGAGAAACACGTCCCGGTGGTCTTCATGACTCGCGAGGCTTGCGAAGGGCCGCTCATGGAAGCCATGCTGGGGATCAACCAGCTCGATTGCATAGACGGCGGCAGGACGCGGCTGCTGAGGGTTCAGGACATATAGGCGGTCGACTGTTCGTCTCCGGTGGTTCCGTGATTGCAGCAAGAACGTTCACCTGGTATCGGATGAACAGATGAAGTACTGCGTGATCATCCCGGATGGTATGGCGGACTTCCCAGTCTCGCGGCTGGAGAACCGGACTCCGCTCGAGGCTGCCCGCAAGCCCAATATGGATCGTGCCGCAGCGGAGGGCTTGCTGGGGCAGGTGAGGACGGTTCCCGGCAGAATGACGCCAGGCAGCGACATCGCGATCATGAGCGTCATGGGCTACGACCCGCTCAGGTACCACACGGGGAGAGGACCGCTTGAGGCGGCCGACATGAACGTCGAGCTGGCCGGGGATGACTGGGCCTTCCGATGCAATCTCATCACCAGCGACGGCGAGGCGATCGTTGACTTCACGGCGGGCCACATCACCAACCCCGAAGCCGAGGTGCTCATCCAGGCGCTCAACCGGGAGCTGGGAAACAAGGACATCGAATTCCACGTCGGCACGAGCTATCGCCATCTGATGGTTTACCGGGGCAGTGAGTATCTGAGCCTGGAGACAAGACCTCCCCATGACGTCGTGGGGGAGCCCATCGTGCAGAACCTGCCCAGGGGAAGCGGCGCCAAAATGCTCACGGACCTAATGAACCGTTCGGTGAACGTGCTTGCAGATCACGAGGTGAACAAGGTGCGCCTCGACCTCGGCCAAAACCCAGCCAACATGATATGGCTCTGGGGGGAGGGCAGGCGTCCGGACCTGGAGCCGTTTGCCAGCAGGTTCGGCTGCAGGGGAGCCATCATCAGCGCCGTCAACCTTGTGCGGGGCATCGCAAGGCTGATCGGTTGGGAAGTCATTCCCGTCCCCGGCGCCACGGGGTACGTGGACACGGATTACGCCGCAAAAGGACGTTACGCCGTGGACGGACTCAAATCATACGACCTTGTGCTTGTTCACGTAGAGGCGCCGGACGAGGCGTCCCACGAGGGCGACCTGAAGGCAAAAATCCGTGCGATCGAGCAGGTGGATCAGGAAATCCTCGGGCCTGTCATGGCAGCCTCCGCCGATTACCCGGACCTGCGGGTGATGGTGTTGCCGGATCACGTCACTTCGGTTGAGCAGCGCAAGCATGTGCGAGGACTTGTGCCTTTCGCCATGTGGGGGGCGGGCATAGATGCGCGCTCCGGGCTGGGCTTCGCGGAGCGAACCGCGGCGCAGACCGAAGTGGTGTGCGAGCAGGGGCACGAGCTGATGGGCTCATTTCTGCGGACATAGCCGCTGCTGCCGGGCCGGGGCTTGCGTCGGGACTGGGGTCCGGTACGGATGCCAACCTCTTTTCCTCTTGAGAGAGGTCGCGCTTCGCCCTTATAATCAGCCTCTCAGACGGTGGGGACGTAGCTCAGTTGGGAGAGCGCGGCACTCGCACTGCCGAGGTCGAGGGTTCGAATCCCTTCGTCTCCACCATTCCGATTCTCCCCCCAGGTCGTCCCTCGTGCGGAAAGCCGTCTTCCCCTTCGCTGTTGACTGCACTTGTCTGTACGCTCAGCCCCAACGCACGAGGGACTTCGGCGCCGCCGACATCCCCATATCGGTCGGCAAGGCAAGCGCATCGGCCCTTGAGATGTGGAGTCCCTTCCATAGCTTTATGGAAGGCCTTCCATCGTCTCCCCTTTGCCGGGGGATTGTTGCCCGGCGCGCTGGCCCTCGCCTTCGAGTTTATCTTGTTGGGCAGGGCGGGCTTATAACAAATGCGCGGGTGTCGCTTCTGCGGCGGCACGCAGCTTGCGCCAAAGGGTACGGTACGTCGGCAGGAAATGGTGTGAAGATAGCTTTCTCAGGAAAGCATGGGGTTACGTCAGTTTCGCAAGATTCCGGGTGGGCAGCGCCGCTCTGGACAGTTCGACGGTTCGGGATTGGGGGAGACTGCTACGGCCCGAGGGGGATGAGGCGTGCTTGGCCGGCCGATGTTTCCGTGCGTTGACGTCTCATGCCGTCCTGGCGCTCCTCGGTGGCGGTTCGTGCCACTGCTGAAGCGCGGCCACGACCGATCCCGTGGCCGGCCCTCTCCCCCAATCCTGCGGGATTCGGCGGCAGGAGTCCCCGCTGCTCATCGTATCGTATGGGCAAGTTCCAGCGGGGTGTGAATGCGGCGGCATCGGGGGTGGTCTGTGAATGGGTGCCTCTCGACATCAGGAGTTATCACCTGGAGCACGAAATACCTTACACATGTCATCCTGAACGAAGTGAAGGATCTACGAAGTGAAGCATCTCGTGCCCCTACAAGGCGTTATGAGATTCTTCGCTTCGCTCAGAATGACAGCCACAAAACGTTGCGAATAGTAGCAGTTGGAGCAAGATCTCGGAGGGCAGGATGATGCAGGGTGCGGCATGCAGCCGTCGGTTGCGCTGACGCTGACCGAGATGGGACGGGAGCTGATCGGCGTGGAAACCGCGCTCAATCTGGAGTAGGGCCTGGACAAGGTCCGCAGACTCATGGATCAGAAGGGGGCCGGCCTTGGATGAGCTGAGAGTCGAGATCCGTGACGAGAGCGGCGTAGTGACCGCCCGGCAAGCCGGTCGGGAGATGGCATACGAGCTCGGCTTCGGCCTGGCCGACCAGACGCGCCTGGCTACGGCAATCTCGGAACTCGCACGAAACGTGGTCCAGTACGCCAAGGAGGGGGTGTGCATCATTGCCGACTGCTCCGACGAGGGAATGATGAGGATCAGCGTAACGGTCGAGGATCACGGCCCGGGCATAGTGGACGTCGAGAAGGCGATGCAGAACGGCTTCAGCACGAGCAGAGGCCTCGGAGATGGACTGCCCGGAACGAAGCGGCTCGTCCAGGACTTCGATATCGAGTCCAGGCCCGGGCGCACGAAGGTAAGTATTGTGATAGCACGGCAAAGAGGCTGAACTTACCTGAAGCTAGGAGGCGCACGGGGGCGAATGAGCGATCAGGCGCCGACGGCTCTCAAGAAAGCGGTGACGGTCTGGGTAGCCGAGGAATACCAGGTCTCCGAGGCGCGCCGGTCGGCACGGGCATTGGCCGAAGAGATCGGCCTGAGTCAGGTGGTGACCTGCGACGTGCTGACCAGCGTCACGGAGCTTGCCAACAACCTTTTCCTTCACACCCTCGCGGGCGGCACGATCACGCTCACTCCCGTCGGGCGAAACGGTGAAGTTGGCCTGGAGGTGATCTGCGAGGACGACGGTCCCGGCATCCCCGACGTGATGCAGGCGATGCAGAACGGGTTCTCCACCAAAGGCACCCTGGGCGGCGGATTGCCGGGCGTCGCTCGGCTGATGGACGAGTTTGAGATTGCGTCTACCGTGGGCGTGGGGACGCGGATCGTGGCCAGGAAGTGGCAGCCATGCAAGTAGCGATAGCGAAACGCGCACTGACCTGCGAGGTGTGTTGCGGGGACGAGTGCGGGTGCTGGCAGGTGGACGGAAGGACGATCCTGTGCGTAGTGGACGGTTTGGGACACGGGGTACTCGCTGAGGGGGCGGCGGAGGCAGCAGTGGACTACGTGGGCCGTCATCTGTCGCAATCGCTGCCGGAGCTGTTTGCCGGATGCGATCTGGCACTGCGCTCGACGCGTGGAGCCGCCATGGGCATCGCCGTTGCGAACGAACGAGAGGGCACGCTCACCTACGCGGGGATCGGCAACACGCGCGCGGCGGTCTTTCGGGCCTCCTCTGCCGGGTGTTCGGCGGGAACGGCCGCTCGTCTGGCAAGCGATTGGGGCATCGTGGGCGGAGGCTACAGGAGCATATCGCCCGAGGTCATGGTGCTTGCGCCTGGCGACCTTGTCGTCCTGTGCACCGACGGCATTGGGGGCCAGTTCGATGTATCTGGATACGACGACGATCTCCGCACAGACGTGCGGTTGCTGGCGGACAGGGTGCTCCAGGACTGGGGCCGCCGCACGGACGATGCGGCAGTCCTGGCATACATAAGCGAGGGGACGTGATGGCGGAGCAGCACATCGGCGAAAGGTACTTCGAGTTGCTCAGCGCTCAGACAGCCCGCGCCGCGGATCAGCAACTGGCAGAGGCTCAGCAGCTCGGACGTGAGCTGATGCTGGCGCACGCCCCTCCAGAGGAGATAGTCGAGATACACGAGCAAGCGCTGGAGCGGCTTGCAAAGGACTGTCCCGATGCCGAGGCGATGGAAAGGGTCCGCCGGGCCTCCGCACTACTCGTGCAGATCCTGACGACCTACGGGCTGGCCTCACGCGAGCAGATCGACGCCCGAAAGAAAGCCGACGAGCGGCTGCGCAGTCTGGCGAGATTCCCCAGCGAGGATCCCAACCCCGTGCTGAGGGTCCAAGAGGACGGGACCATCATCTACGCCAACGAGGGCAGCTCTCCGCTGTTCAGCGCCTGGGGCTGCGGGATGGGCGGACTCTTGCCCGAGCACCTTCGCCGAGTGGTATCCGATGTCCTCTGCTCCGGCATGGCAAAGGATATTGAGGTTGCATGCGGGGAACGCGTGCTCTCGATCTGTTTCGCGCCCGTAGTCGAGGCCCGGCACGTCAATCTCTACGGGCTCGACGTCACCAAGCGCAAGCGGGCGGAAGAGGCGCTGTGGCGGAGCGAGCGCTATTTCCGCTCGCTCCTTCACTGCATGCACGAGGACGTGCTTGTCATCGACAGGAAGTATGAGATCTTGGACGTGAACCGGGCTGTTCTGTCCACTACGGGACACAGTAGAGAGGACGTCGTAGGCTGCCACTGCTATGAGATACTGCATAGTTTGAACGGGCCGTGCCAGGAACGCGGCCAGGAGTGCATGCTGCCCCGCGTGTTCGAGAGCGGCGAGCCTCGACAGTGTCGGCACCAGCATACTCGCGCTGACGGCTCAAAGGTCTGGGTTGACATCCTTCTGTCGCCCCTGACAGACGCAGAGGGGCAGATCACGCACGTAATCGAGGCGGCGCGGGACGTGACGGAGCTGGTGGAGCGGGAGGAGGAACTGCGTGAGTCGCGCGAGGAGTTCCTGTCCATGGTCGAGAATATCAGCATGGGCGTGGCCCTGATCAGTCCTCGGATGGAAGTGCTTGAACTCAACAGGCAGATGCGGGGATGGTTCCCGAACATCAAATCAGGAGAACGGCCGATCTGTCATCGGGTGTGCAATGATCCTCCGCTGGACGTGCCGTGCCCCTGGTGCCCGGTGGTCAAGACGTTGCAGGACGGTCAGGTGCACGACGATGTGGCGACCAAGCGCGTGGGCAAACGGACGGCCAGCTATCGCATCGTGTCTTCCCCCATTCGCGATGCCGGCGGCAACATCGTAGCGGCCATTGAGATGGTTGAGGACGTCAGCGAGAAGAGGCTGCTCGAGGTGCAGTTGCTGCAGGCGCAGAAGATGGAGGCCGTCGGGCGGCTCGCCGGCGGCGTGGCCCACGACTTCAACAATCTTCTGACGGGCATCACCGGGTACGCTCAGCTCATGCTCGCCCAACTGGAAGACGGCTCGCCTGCCAGTCGCGACCTTGCTCAGATACGTGAGCTGGCCGGCCGTGCTGCGGCGTTGACGCGGCAGCTCCTGGCCTTCAGCCGCTGCCAGCCCCTTGAGCCTGTTGTGCTCAACATCAACTCGTTGGTCGAGAAGACTTCGAAACTGCTTCAACGCATCATCGGCGAGAACATTGAACTGGAGTTTCGACCCGCGCCAGACCTCGGGAACCTCCGGGCGGATCCGACACAGATTGAGCAGGTGCTAATGAACCTCGTGGTCAATGCGCGCGATGCCATGGCGCAGGGGGGGAAGCTGACCATCGAGACGGCCAACGTGACCCTCGACGAGGATTACGCCGACAACCACGCTGGAGTCAAAGCCGGTCGCTACGTGATGCTTGCCGTGACGGACACGGGTGGGGGCATTGACGAAGAGACGCGCGATCACATATTCGAACCCTTCTTCACCACGAAGGCAGTCGGGCAGGGTACAGGACTTGGGCTGGCCACGGTGTACGGCATAGTGAAGCAGCATGGCGGCAACATATGGGTATACAGTGAGGTCGGAAGGGGGACGACGTTCAAGGTTTATCTGCCTCGCGTCTACGCAGGGGCGGACAGGCTGATTGATGAGGCCGCAGAGCCGGGTCCGCCTGCCGGCTCCGAGACGGTCCTCATTGTTGAGGATGACGACGTGGTGTCGTCGGTTGCGAGGCGAGTCCTCGAGGGATGCGGCTATACGGTGCTCACGGCTGCCTCATCAGCCGAAGCCCGGGAAACGATAGCCGAGAGCAATGAGGAGGCCGCGCTTCTTCTGGCTGACGTCGTCCTGCCCGGCCTGAGTGGCCCAGGATTGTACAAGCACCTCTCGGCAGACCATCCGTCCCTCAAGGTGCTCTACATCTCGGGGTATGCCGACAACGCCGTACAGCACGTCGGTGCTTTGGGGCGAGACGCAGCTTTTCTCCAGAAACCATTCACGCCGCAAGCCTTGGCGACTAAGGTCCGAGAAGTGCTCGATCAATGCGAGCTGAAGGAGCAATGACGGAGCAAATCCACGCCCGCTCTGCGGGATAAAGGGTTTTCCTTTTCTGATCCGACTGCCTTGCTGTCTCCAGCAGCATGGCCTCGGTGCGGCGCGCCGCGACAGATGGCGCACACTCTTCACGCGGGAGGACAAGACGAAAGAGGAGCACAGAGATGAAAGAAAGGCTCACGGCGTCGCGCACTATGTCTGGAGGTTTCGCAACCGGTGCTCCCGCTTCCAAGATCCTCATTGTTGACGATGAACCGTTCGTGCGCGAGATACTGTCTCGCTGGCTGGACTCGGAGGGGTACAACTGTCACGTCGCCGCCAACGCAGAGCAGGCGTGGCAGCCGCTGCAGCGGGGCGACTTCTCACTGCTCGTGACGGACATCAGGATGCCCGGGAAGTCCGGCATCGAGCTGCTGGCGATGGCAAAGGAGCAATTCCCCGACTTGGCCGTCATCATGGTAACCGCTGTGGACGACCGGAACACGGCGATCCGCACGTTGGAACTCGGCGCGTACGGCTACGTCACCAAACCGCTTGAGAAGAACGAGGTCATCATCAACGTCGTCAATGCGCTGGAGCGCAGGCGTCTTGCCCTGGAAAGCCGTCAATACGAGCTCCGTTTGAGAGAGAAAGTCCGCGAGCAGACCGAGGATATCCGCGCCTCGCGCGAGGAAATCGTCCTGCGCCTCATGGCGGCGCAGGAATACCGCCATGACGAGACGGGGGGCCATATTCATCGCATGGGCCTGTACTGTGAGGCGGTGGCGAAGAAGATGGGGCATCCGCAGGAATACACCGAAATGCTGCGACTCACCGCGCCCATGCACGACGTCGGTAAGATCGCCATCTCGGACTCGATCCTCATGAAACCGGGAAAGCTCACCGATGCAGAATTCGAGATCATGAAAACCCATACGATCACAGGGGCGCACATCCTTGAGGGGACCACCCTTCCCATCCTGAACCTGGCGCGCGACATTGCCCTCTACCACCATGAGAAGTGGGATGGCTCGGGTTATCCCGAAGGGCTTGCGGAGCTGGACATCCCCGAGGCGTCGCGCATCGTGGCGGTTGTGGACGTCTACGATGCCCTCGTGCACGAGAGGGTCTACAGGCCCGCGATGCCCGGCAAGGATGCGCTTGCCATCATCGTGGACGGACGGGGCAAGCATTTTGACCCGCGGATCCTCGATACGTTCCTGGAGACACTGCCGGATCTGCGCCGCATTCGGGAGGAAATCAGCGAATAGGCGGCTTGAGAGGAGGCCAGCACAGTTGCGCTGGCCCGTTCGTGCAGACGGCATAGCTCAGGGAGATGACATGTTCGCTCGACTGCGTGTGCTCATTGTGGAGGATAAGGACGAGGACGCCGAGCTTGCGCTGCACGCACTGCGCCAAGCCGGGATCGAAGTGGATTGGCTGCGCGTGGCCACTGAGCAGGACTACCTCGCTCGGTTGGACAACAATACGGACGTGATCCTTGCCTGTTATGCACTGAGCCAGTTCGGCGCCTTGCAGGCGTTGAAGCTCTTGCAGCAGCGCGGGCTGGATATCCCGCTGATCGTAGTTACGGAAAGCATCAGTGAGGAAGCGGCTGTGGAGTGTTTGAAGCAAGGAGCGGCCGACTATGTGCTCAAAGATGGACTCGCGCGGTTGGGCGAGGCCGTCAGGCATGCAATACGAGAGAAGGAACTGCGTCAGGCGAAGCAGCATGCGCAGAATCGCACCCGCCACCTCAACAGCGTGCTCCGGGCCGTGCGCGGCGTGAACCAGCTCATCGTCAGGGCAAAGGACGACGCTCGACTGCTTCAGTCCGGTTGCGAGGCCCTTGTCAGCACAGGGGGCTATGATGCGGCGTGCCTGGCGCTGGTCGACGAGGATGGTTCCGTCGCCGCTGCCGCTTCCGCCGGCCTCAGCGAGGAGTGCAAGGCGCTTTCCGGTCAGGTGGAGAACGGACAGCTTCCGGAGTGCATGAGGCGAACTCTGAGCGGGCCGACCATGCTGGCGATCAACGAGCTGGGCGAGTCATGCCGGGGATGCCCCCTGATCACCATCTGCCGTTGGCGCGCCCGGGCGTCGCTGCGCCTCGAACACGGGCATCGCGTCTACGGGCTCGTCAGCGTGTCACTTCCGATCGGCCTGGCGGCCGACCAGGAAGAACGCGACATCCTTGTCGAGGTCGCATCCGACTTCGCCTTCGCGCTGCACGCCATCGAGGAGGAAAAAGGACGCCAAAGGGCGGCGCGGCAAAGCAAAGAGGACGCCCGCAAGCTCCTCAAGGGCTTGAGAGGGACCGCGAATGCCATGGCCGCGATCGTGGAACTGAAAGATAGGTACGCCGCCGGTCACCAGCGAAGGGTGAGCGAGATTGCCTGCAAGATAGGCGGCGCAATGGGCCTTTCTGCGGATCGGATCGAGGGAATCCGTACGGCGGCGTCCATCCACGATCTCGGGAAGATACAGATCCCCGCTGAGATCCTTGCGAAGCCGGAGCGGCTGACCGAAGCAGAACTCGATATCGTCAAGGCTCACCCTACGGTCGGCTACGAGATGCTCAAGACCATAGAATTCCCCTGGCCTGTTGCCCGGACAACGCTCCAGCATCACGAGAGGATGAACGGCTCCGGATATCCGTCAGGTATTTCAGGTGATGATATCCTCATGGACGCCAGAATCCTCGCCGTTGCGGACGTCATCGAGGCAATGTGTTCTGACCGACCCCACCGGCCTGCCCTGGGCATCGGCCAGGCCCTGGAGGAAATCTCAGCCAATCGGGGCGTCCTCTATGATCCATGGGTCGGAGACGCTTGCGTGAGTCTTTTTGCCGACGGGGGTTCGAGTTTGGAGGGGTTGCGCAGTCAGACGATTGCGCCATGAAGACACAGGGCCGAAGGCCTTTTGGCCCGAGCAGCCAGAGGGGAGTATCCCGGCAGGCGTATATCACGCGACGCGGCAGCCGCATATGTCCATGCAATAGGAGCTGCACCTAACGGAAGGGCAGGGTGAGGAAATGACATCCGACAGCGAGAAGACAAGTTTGGAACACATAGAGCGCTCGAAAGCCGTGGAGACAAGGATGAGGAACATCTTCATCGGATCCATGGGCCTGTCTCTGCTCGTGTGCTTCGTGTTCCTTTTCATTTCCCTGCGCGGGCTTGTTTCCGGCATCGTCAAGGTCTCCTTTCCTCCAATGCTGCTGTGGTCCTTCGGCGTGACGGGCTACGCATTCCATTCCCTGTGTCGTCTGGCGATTGAGAGGAGGCAGCTTCTTGAGGACTGCTTGATCACTGACGCCAGGACGGGCGTGAAATCGCTCAGCTACATAAGCGCCGTGCTTCAGAAGGAATACGAGAAGATGATCCAGACCGGACAGCCCGCAGCAGTCCTTTACGTTGACCTGGAGAGCCTGGACGTGGTGAACCAGAAGTTCGGCCACGCCGTGGGCGACGTTGTGTTGAAGGAGGTGGCCAAAGTCATAGAACGCAGCGTCCCCGCGGACGGCGTTGTGGGTCACGCAGCGGGTGATGAGTTTGTCGTCGTGTTGCCTGAGACCAAAGTGGAGAAAGCGGAGACGGTTGCGGCGGCCATTGAGAAGAGCGTGAGGGATTACAGGTTCGAGTTCGGGGAGAAGGGCACTGTAGACTTCCTGGATTGCCGCGTAGGAATCATAGCGAGTCCCAAGGGGGGAGGGCTTGCCGACGAGATCATCGGTGCGGCCCAGCAGGCCGCCGCCAAGCCACGGGCCAATGTCGGCCGGGCGGAGAGCATCAGGGCGAGGGTCAGAGGAGGAACCTGAGCCTTGCTGATCTCCCAGGAAAGAAAGGAATAGCAGTCCCCTCTCCCTTTCCCTCTCCCGGTGGGAGAGGGGAGGGTGAGGGCTGGTCTTAAGCAGGGCATGGTATTCGATTGCTTTGCTGAAGGTCACTAAGGGCCGGTGCGGGGCGGGCGGTGACGCCGCGGATATTTCTCGCACCGCTTACTATGAACGGACGGCGGCAGGATGAAGATGAGAATCGGCGCCAGGCTGATGTTGGGTTCTGCACTGGGGGTGCTCGCTGCTGTGTTTGCAGTGAGCTTCGCCGCCTACTTCATTGCCCGAAACAGCGTGGAAGCCCAGATCATGGCTCAGCTCGATTCGATTGCCCACTCGCGCGCCGCGCACGTCGAGAAGATACTGGAAGAGAGAAGAGAGTTCGTGCAGCTTGCGGCAACCTCCTCCGTGATGGCCGGCGGGCTTCAGAGGCTTGAGTCGGGCGGTGAGGGGCAGGCGTCGGTCGTGGAGGAGCTGGAAGCGCAGATGCGCCGGTTCCGTGAACTGGCGAAAGATGTCTATGACGTGATGCTTCTCGACCGGCATGGCCGGGTCGTCGCCTCGACCGAGCCTGAGCGCAGAGGGCTCGACAGGTCCACAGACGCCTACTTCGTGAATGCAAAAGAAGGCCCCTTTATCGAGGATGCCTATCACTCATCTACCACAGGCCTGGACTCGCTTGCCGTCTCTGCGCCTATCGTTGACCGCGACGGAGGCGACATGCTGGGCGTCCTTGTTGTGCGTTTCAGCATGATCGAGCTCAACGGTGTAACAACCGATCACACCGGTCTGGGCGAGACGGGCGAGACGTATCTCATCAACAGGGATGGTTTCATGATTACGCCCTCCAGATTCGATTCCGACTCGTTCCTAAAGCGAAAGGTTGACAGCGATAACGCGCGCGAGTGTCTGGCTGACCTGGAGGCGATGCGGACCGGGGCACTTCCGGGAGAGCATGTGCACGCCGTGGAGGTATTCACCGACTACCGCGGCGTCCGTGTGCTCAGCGCCCACAGCTTCGTGCGGGAGATGGGATGGGGGCTGCTGGCCGAGATCGACGCGTCTGAAGCGTCCGCGCCGATCGCCCGGATGAGGTTTATGATTCTCACAGCGGGCGTCCTGTGGGCCGCGGTTGCGCTGGCAGTGTCCTACCTCTTTGCGCAGCGCATCACTCGCCCAATCCATGAGCTGCACATGGGTTCGGAGCGGATCGGCGGTGGGGAACTGGGCTATCGCCTGGACATCAAGACGGGCGACGAGATCGAACAGTTGGCCGGCGAGTTCAACCGCATGGCCGAGAAGCTATCCCAATCCTACACCTCTCTTGAGCGGAAAGTGACCGAGCGCACGACCGAACTCACCAGGGCCAACGAGTCCCTTCGGGCCGAGATTGCTGAGCGCAAGCGGGCTGAAGATGAGATCAGGCGCGCCAGAGATGAGTGGCAGCGGACATTCGATGCCATGGCGGATATGGTTGCGATCCTGGACAAAGAGCACCAGGTTGTTCGGGCCAACGAGACACTCAGGAAGGCTTTCCCCGGCAGGGAGGTGATCGGCGAACACTGCTACGAGCTGTTCCATGGCGCTGATCAACCGCTGCCCGACTGCCCTACTTGCCAGGTATTCCGCACAGTCGAGCCTGCGCACTGCGAGCGTTGCGAGCCGGCACTTGGCGGCCGTTGGTTTCTATACTCGGCCTATCCGCTTGCGAATGAGGACGGCGAGGTTCAGCAGGTGGTGCATGTGGCCGTTGACATCAGCGAGCGCAAGCGGACCGAGGAATCGCTTCACGCGAGTAAGGCCAAGTACAAAATCCTTGTTGATAACCTTCCGCAAAGGATATTCCGCAAGGACAGGCATTCGGTCTACGTATCCTGCAATCGGAGTTACGCCGGCGATCTGAGAATCGAGCCTGATGCCATCGTCGGCAAGACGGACTACGATTTCTACCCCAAGGAGTTGGCCGACAAGTACCGGGCGGACGACAGGCGGGTCGTGGAATCCGGCGAAGTGGAGGAGATTGAGGAGTCATATGTCAAGGACGGGCAGGAAATGGCCGTTCATACGGTGAAAACGCCGCTGACGGACGACAACGGTGATGCGATCGGCATCCTCGGGATCTTCTGGGATGTGACCGACCGCAAGCGTGCGCAGGAGGCATTGCGCGAGAGCGAGCAGAAGTATCGGCGGCTCTTCGAGGAGTTGAACGATGCTGCGTTCCTTGCGGATGTCGAGACGGGCATTATTCTTGACGCGAATGCACAAGCCGAAGTGCTGTTGGCACGCACGCTCGAAGAAATCATCGGTATGCACCAGACCGAGCTCCATCCGCCTGGGAAAGCTGACGAGTATAGAAGGAAATTCGCAGGACACATCAATAAGGGCCATGTTGCAGATTATGACGCCCAGGTCGTGAGGAAAGATGGGACCGTAGTGCCGGTGACAATAAGTGCCTCAACGATGACGATGGGTGGAAAAAGTGTGATCCTGGGGCTTTTCCGGGACATTACCCACCGCAGGCAGGCCGAAGAGCAGCTCAACCAGTACAGCCAGCAGCTTGAGTCGCTGAACGCAGACCTTGAGCGCTCCAACCGCGACCTCCAGGAGTTCACTTACACCGTCTCGCACGACCTCAAGGAGCCGCTGCGGAAGATACACGCGTTCGGCCGCTTCCTGGAAGAAGATTGTGGCGAGAACATACCCGAAGAAGGACGGCAGCACCTGCACCGCATGCAGGAGGCGGCCGTTCGGATGAAGGACCTCATTGAACACCTGCTGTCGCTCGCCCGGGTCGAGACGCAGGGAAGAGACCTCGTCCCGGTCGATCTCCGCCCGATCATTGACGAGGCGGTGGACGTGCTCAGCGAGAAGGTCCGGGAGTGCGGCGCCGAGGTGGTAATTGAGCATGGGATGCCGCTCGTGATGGCCGACGCCGTGCAGCTCGGACAGGTTTTTCAGAACCTTGTCAGCAATGCCCTGAAATTCCGTTCGACTGAAAGAGCGCCCAAAGTGCTGATCAGCGGCCGCGCGGACGGTCCTGAAGCGACGTTCAGCGTTGCCGACAACGGCATCGGCATAGAGGAGCGCTTTTACGAGAAGATCTTCGGAGTCTTCCAACGCCTGCATCCGCAGGAGCAATACGAGGGCGCCGGCGTGGGGCTGGCGCTGTGTGAGAAGATAGTGCGAAGGCACGGCGGCACGATCTGGGTGGACTCGCAGTTCGGCAAAGGCAGCACGTTCCACTTCACTCTAAGCATTGCACCAGCAGCGAAGGAAAGAGACCATGAGCCGTAGGAAACCGGGCGATCTCATGCCCGTCCTGCTCGTCGAGGACGACCTTGGGGACGTCGAGATCACTCAGCGGGCCTTTAAGAAAGGAAGGATCGGGAACCCTCTCTACGTCGTGCGGGATGGTGAGGAGGCGATGGAGTTCGTTCAGCACACCGGCCGCTACGCCGGTGGCGCGGGAGCGCCCCGTCCCGGCTTGATCCTGCTGGACCTCAACCTGCCCCGCCTAGACGGGCGCGAGGTCCTCGAGCTGATCAAGCATGACTCGAACCTGCGCCGAATCCCGGTTGTCGTGCTCACCGTGTCGAGCGAGGAGGCCGACGTGCTCGGCTGCTACAACCGGGGCGCCAACACTTACATCATTAAGCCGGTCGAGTTCGAGAAGTTCGTGCAGGCTGTGATCACCGTCGGACAATACTGGCTCTGCATTGCGGAGATCCCCGACGCGGGCGAGGAGCTGGACCAGTGAGGGAAGGGGAAGAAGAGATCCGGGCCCTGCTTGTGGAAGACGACGATGGCGACGCCGCCATCTTCTGCCGTCAGGCAAGCCGGTTGATCCGGCCGAAGTTGACGCTAATACGCGTTGCGAGCGAACAGGAGGCCCTGGCGTGCCTTGACGCCGAGCAGTTCGACCTCGTGTTCGTCGACCTTAACCTCGCCGGCCGCGGAAGCGGGATGAATCTTCTCGAGCGCCTTCAGAGCTCCGCGCTGGCCGTTCCCACCATCGTTGTGACAGGCTCGGGTGACGAGGTCAGGGCCGTTGAAGCGATGAAGGCCGGCGCTCACGACTATCTCGTCAAGGACACCCTGACCCCTGAGCAGTTGGAGCGCAGCATACGAAACGTGCGCGAGCGGCATACGCTCGAACAGGAACGCGCACGAATGGTTGCCAAACTGGCGGAGCTGAGCGTCACCGACGAACTCACGGGCATTGCCAACCGCAGGTACCTGGTTCAGAAGATGGAGGAGGAAGTCAGGCGTTCGGAGCGCACCGGTCATCTGTTCTCTCTGCTGATGATAGACCTTGACCACTTCAAACTGGTCAACGACCGATTCGGACATCAGAAGGGTGACGAGGTTCTCAGACAGGTAGCCGCCACACTGGAGCGGAACATCCGCAGGACCGACTCCGCCGGCCGCTACGGCGGCGAGGAGTTCTGCGTGCTGCTGCCGGAGACAGGCCCGGCAGGGGCGTGTCGCGTGGCGGAGAAGCTCCGGGAAGCTGTCAAGGGCCTTCCAGATCCCGTCCCCACCATCAGCATCGGCGTTGCGTTCTGGGAGCCATATGTCTCAATGGATGATATCCTGCGGCGGGTGGACGAGGCTCTGTACGAGGCAAAAGCGGCCGGGCGCGACCGCGTGGTGGTCCACAGGGGCGGCAAGGCAGCGTGCCGCGACGCGCATGGCGCAAGCGCAGACGTGCAACCGGAGTTCGCAGACCGGCCTGCGACCTCTGGCAATGCATGAGCGCTGCCCATGTAGCATAAGGGCCTCACGCTTTACGGCGCCGCCTCCTTTGTCACTCTGAGGAGCGCAGCGACGAAGAATCTCCAGCTATTGATGTTCCGATAAGAAAAGGAACGCCGCAGCCCCTCTCCCTTTCCCTCTCCCGGTGGGAGAGGGGAGGGTGAGGGTGCCTTCCCTGCCGGGGACACCTTGCGGACCCGCCCTTCGACTTTGCTCAGGGCGGTGAGCCCGTCGAACCGCAAGGTGTCCCCGTACATCAGGTGACACACCGCGGAAAATCCGCACATGGCGCGGTTCGATTACGATTACGAGAACGAGAACGAGGACGACAGGCGCTATGCCCAGTAGGTCATCTGCTCGGCGAAAGCCTTGAACATGACCTCCGCGATGTCCGGCTTCACGCCGAGCGCCTCCGGGTCGCCGTAGTTGAAGACGATGAAGCCCCCGTCCGCCGTCCCCCAGTGCTTCACCAGCAATTCAGCTTCCTCCCGAACGGCCGCGGGATCGCCCGACGGCAGGGTCGCCTGAATGTCTACGGTAGTGAGAAACGCGACCTTGCCTGCGAAGCGCCGGCCCACTTCCTCTATGCCGTAGCAGCGCGGCTGCTGCATGTTCAGCACGTCCACGCCGGCCGCAATCATGTACGGGACGAGGTCGTTGATTCTGCCGCAGCTATGCATGATGAAATGCCAGCCGTGGCCGTGGATGGCGGCGGCCAGCGTGCGGTAGCGTTCGAGGAACAGCTCTTCAAACATCTCCGGCCTGACAAACGGCGCCTCCTGGGTGCCCCAATCGTCGGTGAGGAACAGACCGTTCACCCGGTCGCCGAACCGCCGGTGCAGTTCGTCGAGCATTTCGACCCTCCATTCGAGCACCATGTCCATGAGCTTCTCCACCTTCTCGGGCGCAGCGTAAAGGTCCATCAGTGTATCGGTGAAGCCATGGAGCATGTGCACGCGCTCGATGAGGTTGAAGTGGCTCGTGACGACCACGTACCTCTCGCCCGCGTTCGCCATCTCGCCTTCAAGCCGTTCGAAGTAGAAGGGATCCCTGGGATTTGGGGGCCGATATGAGTCCAACTTTGCCCAATCCTGGATCGGGTGGCCGACAACCTGGCCCATGTTCTTCTGCGCAGTGGTGGACCAGATGCAGCCCCAGTCATCCTCCCCCGGATGGTCGAAGAACCAGCCTGCTCTGGCCCGGTCCATCTCCCAGCAGTCGCAGACGTCGTCCGGCGCGAAATCAACTGCGTGCTGCCAGAATGGGAGGCGCGGCGGCTTGCGGAACTCGATGGCGCGGGCGACGATTTCCCGGGAACTCATCATAGGCCGGTGCCCACAAGAGCTGCACAGAAGCTCTCCGAGGCCAGCTTCACGACCCGAAGGTTGTGGCCGTCGGCGCGGCAGGGCGCGAGCCCGGCTCCCTCCAGCGGCTTGACAACCGCCGAAGACGGCAGTCCAAGCTCGGCGGCGTCAATCTCGACCGTTCCGCTCGCCGGCTTGCCCAGGTTGGTCACCGTCACGAGGACTTGGCCGTCTGCCGCCTGGAAAGCGACCGGGAACAGGGCGGGCTGATCGCAGCGCACGGCCCTTGTCTGTGCCACGCTCGGGTTGAAGACGCGCACGGGCGAACCGGACAGGCTTCGCATCGCGCCCCACAAGGGGAACATGTAGCCCGCCGTCTGGCTGAACGGCTTGCCGGGGGACACGAATGAGTGACTCGTCATGCCGAGTGCGGCGCAGAACGCAGTCGCCTTCGGGCTGGCGAATAACTTGCGGTCCGCAGTGTCGCCCCCCAGCAGGTGCCCGCCGCAGGCCGAGAGCATGGCGTAGTATGCACACGCCTGCGGGTCCGACAGCAGGACCTCGTGCATGATCGAGAACTCGCCCGCAAGGCAGACGTCCAGATGGGTCGCATTGATGAACGCGTGGTTCCCGGTGTGACCGATGAGGAAACCTCCTCCGCCCACCTTGCTGCGCAGTGCCCGCATGAACATGAAGTAATTGTAGGCCGAGAAGTGCAGAGACGAGGCCTTGATCCAGCCCTGCGCGAGGGGACAGGTCCAGTCGAGATACTGGCCGTCCCAGTCCTTCCGGAGGAAGTCCTCGAAGAAGCTGCTATAATAGCTGTACATCTCCGTGCCGCGGATGTACAATGCGACGCGCATGCCGCGTTCGTGGCATCTGTCCACGAATGCCTTGAGCCATTTCGGGTCGGCCGGTCTGTAATCGGCGGGGGGCTCGCCGTTGCTGCCGGGGTTGGACATCCAGAACTGGTGGATGATCATGAGGTTGGCGCCCGCGTCCGCGACCTCGTCTACCCGCTCCAGCTCCGGGAACCCGCGGAACTGCTGCGCGTCCTGGTAGATGGTCTGCTTCATCGGCATGACGACCCACGGCCACTCGTCGCTTTGGCGCACGTACGGGTACATGCAGTGCGAGATGCGACAGCCGATGACGTTGTTGCGGCGCGCGGGGTCGGCGTCTACACCTGCCTCCGTCCTCGGGCATCCGAAGAGGAGCCCCCAGCGATTGCGGTAGCGGTAGGAGTCCGCAAGCCGGTTCGGAGGCCCGTCGTACAGGTCCCAGCGCAGCCGCCACTGCCCCTCCTTCATGCCGGCCTCGGAGTGGGTGCGTTCGCGCGGGCCGTCTCCCACCGCCGTCCAGTCCTCCAGGAGGAACTCCACGTGGTTGGAGAAGAATCGGACGCCTTCCCAGCCCAGGTCGAGCGACGCGACCGGGAACAGCTCCTCTCCCTCGGCGCTCTTGTCGAGCGTCATGTAAAGCTGGTTGATGGAGAAAACGTGGACGCACGTGGGGTCGTACTTGTTCCATGGCTTCCGGCTGTAACGGCCCCAGCGCACGTTCTTCGCGCTGCTGATGTCTACTGGAAGCTCCATCGCAGCATTGCACAGATTGATGGCGCTGCCTTCCTCGAGCTGCATCACCATCTCGCAGAAGACGGCGCCTTCTTCGAAGGCTTCGAACTGCTGATCGACCCTGAGAAGGCCTTCGCCGAGGACGGCTGAGGTCTTGAAAGCGATGCGGCCGGGCATCTCGCGCAGGATTTCCAGCTTCGCGCGGGCCTCGGCCAGTCTGAGCACCATGCCGTCAGCAAGTCTGAACTGCAAGTCAGGCCATACCTGTCCGGCGCGCAGCAGCGGCCGACGGGCAGCCCCGTCGTCAACGGCAAAACCGGTTATCTGACCACCCCGACCGGCATCCCATTCGACGACCGCAGCGGCCGTCTCAATCGTGAACTTCGACCCTCTGCGTCCAACCTTCAGCATCTTCTCGCCTCTCAGATAGGAACCACTCGACCGACTTCGGGGCAGGGATTCTAACGCGGCCAGGCGAAGCGTTCAATGGTCGCTGAGCCCAAGGAACTTGCAGCCCGGCGGGAAATCGCGCAGACTGTCAGTGACAGATGACCCCTACTCCCCAATCTCGGTGGACATGACGATGGAACATTTCGCTGACAGGCTCTTTCGTGTCGTCAAAGGGAAGCAAAGCCAGGTCGTGGTGGGCCTCGACCCGCGCCTTGACCGTATCCCCGAGAGCATAGTCAACGATGCGGCCGCGCGGCACGGCCAGACCCCTGCGGGCGCCGCGGCGGCCATCGTGCGGTTCAACAACGAAGTCCTCGACGCGGTCTGCGAAACCGCAGTCGCGGTCAAGATCCAGATTGCGTTCTACGAGCGCTTCGGCTGCGAGGGACTGCGCGCCTACGCCGAAACCATACGGGCGGCCCGGACCAGGGGCCTGATCGTTATCGGCGACGTCAAGCGAAGTGACATCGGCAGCACCGCTGAGGCGTACGCGGCCGCGCACCTGCCTGCGCCGAGCGGATCGGGCTGGGAGTCTGCGCCGGACTTCCACGTAGATGCGATCACCATCAATGCTCTGTTTGGGTGGGACGGCGTGGCGCCGTTCGTCGAGCGCGCGGCGGACGCGGGATGCGGGGTGTTCGCGCTTGTCAAGACCAGCAACCCATCGTCGGCGGAGTTCCAGGATCTCGAGTGCGCGCGCGCGCCGCTCTACGAGCACATGGCGACGGCGGTGGCGCATTGGGGCGAAGCCCACCAGGGCGAGTGCGGCTACAGCCTGCTGGGCGCGGTGGTCGGGGCGACGTTCCCGAAGGTGCTGGGGGGGCTCAGGGCGCTCATGCCGCATTCGATCTTCCTGATCCCCGGCTTTGGGGAGCAGGGCGGGACGGCGGGGGATGTGGCGGCGGCATTCGACCGAGAGGGCAGGGGGGCGCTGATCTGTTCGTCGCGCGGCGTCATCTATGCGTACCGGGAGGACCCTTACGCCCGGGCATACGGCATGGGGAACTGGCAGGCGGCCGTCGCTGCCGCTGCGCAGGAAATGCGGCAGGCGGTCTGGTCTGCGACACAGCGGAGGGGGCTGGCATAGCGCGAAGCGGCGTCGGCTTGACAGGCACAGGGGGAGCAAATAGAATGCAACTGACTTTTTTTGGGCGGGGCCGTAGCTCAACTGGCTAGAGCATCGGACTGTCGATCCGAAGGTTGCGGGTTCGAGTCCCGTCGGCCTCGCCAGAACACAACGCAACTGGGCTGAAGCCCAGCGGCCTTTGGCCCGGAACGCCGGCTCCTGCCCCTTGGGGTAACACGCTGATGACGAGCCACCTCCACGTACGCGCCCGTGACCTGTCCGTGCTCGCGCAGGCGGACGTGCTGGTCTGCGGCGGCGGCCCGGCCGGCATCGCCGCCGCCTGGTCCGCCGCGCGGCACGGATGCAAGGTCATCCTTCTGGAACGCTGGCCCAGCGTAGGCGGCATGCTGACCAACGCGCTGGTGAACATCTGGCACACGAGCGACCGCAAGAAACAGGTCATCTACGGCGTCGCCCAGGAGGCGATCGAGCGCGGAGGCGAGTTCGTGGCGCGCTACGACCATTACCCGCAGAACTGCGAGACCCACCTGTTGGACAGCGAGGGCATGCGCGTCGTCTTCCAGGAAATGCTCGACGAGCGCGGCGTGCGCACGATCTGTAATTTGACAGCCGTGGAGTCCGTGGTCGAGGACGGACGCATCCGCGGCGTGCTCGTGGACACGAAGACCGGGCGGAAGGCCGTCCTTGGCAGTATGGTCATTGACGCCACGGGCGACGGCGACGTGGCCGCGGGCGCAGGGCTGCCCTTCGAGTTCGGCCGTGCGGAGGACGGGCGCGTGCAGGGCATGACGATGATGTACAACATGCGGGGCATCGACTCGCAGCGTGCGAAGCAGTCGGAGAAGGCGCCCGAGGTGATCGAGAAGATGCGCCGGATGCGTGACGCCGGCGAGTTCCCGCCGTTCAACGAGGGAGCCACGAAGTTCCTGCTCCCAGGGGGGTCGAACTATGTCCCCTGGAACATGGCGCCCGTGGCCGGCAACCCGCTGGACGAGGAGGAGCTGACACGCCTGACGCACCGCGCCCGCGCCCAGGTCTACACCTACTGGCGCCTGTGGCGGCGGGAGATGCCCGGCTTTGAGGACGCGTGGGTCAACCAGATGGGCTTCGGGCTGGGCGTGCGGGAGTCGCGGCGCGTGCGAGGGATCAAGACGCTCACGCGCGAGATGGTCGTCGGGGCCGTCAAGCAGCCCGACGCCGTCGGGCACGGCTTCTGGATCATCGACATCCACGACCCCGAGGGTAGCGGCTACACCACGTGGCACGACCGGCGCGAGGACATCCGCCCGCCTGTGGGCGAGAGCTACCACATGCCTCTGGGCATGTGCATCAACGAAACGATCCCGAACCTCGGCGTCGCCGGCCGCTGCGCGTCCTCCACGCACGAGGGCCATTCCTCCTGCCGCGTGCAGAGCCACTGCATCGTCATGGGCCAGGGCGTCGGCACGGCGGCCGCGCTGGCGTTGGACGGGGGCGTGGACATGGCCCACGTGGACGTGCGTAAGCTGCAGGCGATGCTGAGGGCCGACGGCGTCTACCTGGAGGACGTGCCGGAGGAGGCGCAGGCGGGAAGCTCTTGATCCACAGGCCTTGGGGTTTGAGCCACGTCGCCGTCGCTTGACTGCTGCCGCTCCCGTCGCAATAATGGTGACCGCGTAACGATAGCTATTGATAGCGCGGGCGTTCCGACGCTCTCGGGGAAGCGGAGTCGGGGGAATCCGAACCATGGCCGGCAGGGGCAAGACCAAAGCGCAGCTTATCGAAGAGAATGAGAGGCTGCAGGGGCTTGTTGCGGAACTGAAGGCTGCGGACGCGGCACGCAATCAAGCAGAGGAAGAGCTGCGTGAACGCACGAAACAGCTCGCTGAGCGGGTCAAGAAACTCCATTTCCTCCATCGCCTGGTAGGCATCACCCTCACGCCGGGCGTCTCGCTGGAGGGCATCCTCCAGCGGATCGTGGAGCTGCTGCCGACCGGCTGGCAGTATCCCGACATCACGTGCGCCCGCATCACGCTCAATGGGCTCGAGTTCACGACGCCGGGCTTCAGGGAGACTGCGTACAGGCAGGGGGCCGACGTCGTGATCCGCGATGAGCGAGCCGGCGCTGTAGAGGTCTTCTACCTGGAGGAGACGCCTGAAGCCGATGAGGGCCCGTTCCTGAGTGCGGAGAGGAGGCTGCTGGAGGCAGTCGCAGGGCGGATACGGCAAGCTGCCGAGCACATGTATGCCGCGGAAGCGCTGCAGGATAGCGAGGAGAAGTACCGTCGTCTCTTTGAGAGGCTTAACGATGCCGCCTTCGTTGCGGACACGGAATCCGGCATTATTCTCGACGCGAACGCTCAGGCTGAAGTGCTGTTGGGACGTACGCGGCAGGAAATCATCGGTGCCCATCACCTCGCTCTGCACCTTTCAGGACGAGCCGATCGCTATCGAGAGAAGTTCGCCGAGCACGTCAGGAAGGGCAGTGTCGCGGACTACGATGGCGAGGTCGTCAGGAAAGATGGGACCATAGTCCCGGTGCTCATAAGCGCGGCAACGATGACGATACGCGGGAAACGTGTGATCCTGGGCCTTTTCCGGGACATCACGGAGCTCAAGCTGGCCGAGGAGGCGCTTCGCGCGAGTGAGAACAAGTACGAAGTCCTTGTCGACAACCTTCCGCAAAGGATATTCCGCAAGGACAGGCATTTGGTCTACGTATCCTGCAATCGGAGTTACGCCGGCGATCTGGGAATCGAGCCTGACGCGATCGTCGGCATGACGGACTACGATTTCTACCCCAAGGAGCTGGCCGACAAATACCGGGCGGACGACAGGAGGGTCATGGAGTCCGGCGAAGCGGAGGAGATTGAGGAGTCATATGTCAAAGACGGGCAGGAGATGAACGTTCACACGGTGAAAACCCCGCTGACGGACGACAACGGCGATTCGATCGGCGTCCTCGGGATCTTCTGGGATGTCAGCGACCGCAAGCGGGCGGAAGAGGCGCTGAGGGAGAGCGAGGAGAGATACCGCAGCCTGTACAATTCGAGCCGGGACGGGATTGCATTCTTTGACATGCACGGCAATTATGTCGACGCTAATCCGGCTTTAGCGGGCATGCTTGGCTATACGCTCGAAGAGTTGAAGGGAATGACCTGGGAAGATATGACTCCGAGGAAGTGGCATCAGTTGACTGCGGACATCGTGAACAACCAGGTACTGACGAGAGGATTCTCCGACGAATATGAGAAAGAATACCTGAGAAAGGACGGAACGCTGGTCCCCGTTGCGAACAAGACCTGGGTGATCAAAGATGAACAAGGGAACCCAACGGGAATATGGGGTATCGTGAGGGACATCAGCGAGCGCAAGCGGGTCGAGCAGGAGCTGATCGCCTACCATGAGCGGCTCAGGTCGCTTGTCTCGGAATTATCCAGGGTCGAGGAAAGGGAGCGTTGGGAACTTGCAGATAGGCTGCATGACAGTGTCGCCCCGTTGCTGACCATTTCCACCATGAGGTTGGGGAGGCTGAAAGAGTCGGTCACTTCTGATGGCTGGGCGGCGGAGATCGAGGATATTGGAAAGCTGCTCGATGAGGCGATCAGAACCGTGCGATCTGTGACCTATGAGTTGTGCCCCCCCGTTCTGCACGAGCTGGGTCTGAGGCCGGCAGTGGCGTCCTTGGCGGAGCAATTCGGCAGACTGCACGGTATCGCGGTTGAGGTGGACGATGATGGGCAGCCCGAGTCACTGGACAGGAACGCGCGAGCGTTCGCTTTCAGGGCAGTGCGCGAGTTGTTGTTCAACGTAGCCAAGCACGCTCGGGCAAGGCACGCTTGGGTATTCATCAGGAAAGATCGGGACTTCGTTCGCATCGAAGTGCAGGACGACGGCGTCGGATTTGACGCCTCAGGAGAGGGGGTATTTGCGGAGGGAGAAAGGGCGTTCGGCCTTTTCAACATCCGTGAGCGGCTGGACCAGTTGGGCGGTCGACTTGAGGTTGAATCCAGCCCAGGCCGCGGAACTCATGTTACCATGCTCGTGCCTGCGGAGATCGAGATGCGGGCTGGAGAGGGGGAAGGGCCATGTCCGTGAGGGTCGCGATCATAGACGATCATACGATTATGCGCGAGGGTCTTCGTGCGCTGCTGTCGCAGGAAGCGGATATTGAAGTGGTAGGCGAAGCGGCGGACGGCAGGAGGGGCGTGCAGTTGGTGGAGGATCTCAGGCCCGACGTGGTCGTCATGGACGTCGGGATGCCGGATCTCAACGGTATTGAGGCGACTCGCAGGATTAAGTCCCGGGCGCCAAGCGTCAAGGTCGTGGTTCTGTCAATGCATTCGGACAAACGATTCGTGAGGGAAATGCTGCTTGCAGGGGCCTTGGGTTACGTGGTCAAAGGCAGCCCTCTGGGAGAGCTGGTTGCCGCGATCCGTGCGGCGGCTGCGAACCGGATGTACCTGGATGCTGAGACAACCGATGTAGTTGCCGGGGATTATGCCTCCCAACTGTCGGCAGCGCAGGCTTCTGGGACTGCGATGCTCACGTCCAGGGAACGCGAGGTTCTTCAGCTTGTCGCAGAGGGCGTCCACACGAAGGATATCGCGTCTCGCCTTGGCGTGAGCGTCAAGACTGCTCTGGCCCACCGTCGCCGCACCATGAACAAGCTGGGGTTGGACAGCGTCGCTGATCTCGTCAAATTCGCCGTCCGCGAAGGACTGACTTCCCTCGGGGGTTAGGCTGCACGGAAGGGCAGGCACCTGGCTGCGGCGGCATTCTGTTAAAGGCTCTAAGGCCCCATGTGGGGTAGAATTATCCACCCCCCAAGCAGAAAAATTCGGGATTGCGGGGAATGCGCGTATGCGTTAGCATAATTCGCCTAATGTCAGGAAGCGAACGGAATCATATCAGGCCCGCTACGCTTATTGGCCTCTGACAACCCGTCGCCAAACCACAGTGCGGTAACGTGATGCTGGGAGCGCCCTGTCGGGTCACTGTCATGAGTGTCCTCAGGGGGACAACCGGGGCGCTCCCGCATCTTCAATACGACCACAGGCGAACCCGCTGCTGGCATGCCGGAAGTGGCCCCGGTTGATGGGTTTCCTGGCGTCCTGGGCACGGCTGGGTTGGGAGACCGGGTTAACGGAGTGGATCAAACACGGAGGGCCACGCTGCCGTCGTCATGGGAGCCGGCTCTGAACTTGGGGAGTTAGACTTCGGTGGTAGCTGGGTGTTTGGTGGAGAGGCGCAAGTGGGAACGTCGGTGCATTAGGCTTCCCGTGCTCGTTACGTCCGTCGGGAAGGGGGGCTCCGCCAATGGCGACCACGGGACGACCAATCCAGTGGCCGCATGCGCTGCGCCGCACGTCGCCTTGATCTGCGTTGGCGGAGTTTGCCGGGTGGGAAGCCAGTTCAAGCCAGGCGGGCGTGTCGAGGTCTTCTGTCAGCACGCCGGCACCCCCTGACTTCGATGGGCTTGGACCGGCAGGACTGCCTTATTGACCTGCGCGCTGGAAACGGGAGGCCCTGAATGCCCAAGGGCTAGAACACGCGGAGCCGTGCTCTTCTGCAATCTCAGAGGTTCTCCTTGTCCGACGCGCCCATCTCACCCGTAGCGTCGAGCATTTCCTCAAGTGACGTGTTGGTGTAGTAGCGGGTCATCAACTTGCTGGAGTGGCCGAGGATTTCCTGTGCCACCCGCTCAGGCACAGCGGATTGTGCAATGGCAAGTCACAGCACGTTGATCTCGTCATCCTGGGGTGCAAGGTGGGCGTAGATCATCGTCGTGTTCACGCTCTTGTGCCCCAGCCACTGAGAGACCTTGTATATGCTGACCCCCTTCATCACGAGGTGCGAGGCGAATGTGTGACGCAGCGAATGGAGCGAGAAGTGGGGGATACCGCTGGGTTTGGCAATAAGCTGCTTGAACTCCCTTGTGAGCAGTGTGTCCCCGAACTGCCTTTCCTGCCGATCGTGGAAGCAATAACCGTTGCGCTTGGCCAAAGGGAGTAGTATTTCCTTCAGTTCCTGGTTCAGGGGGACTGTGCGGGACTCGCGGTTCTTCAAGGAGAAACCGTCCTTGTTTCTCAGTGTCACTACGTTCCTCTCGAAGTCGATCTCAGGCCAGGTGAGGAACCTCAGCTCGCTGTTTCGAAACCCCGTGTAGTAGGCCGTCGCCACAAGTGACCAGAGGTACGTTTCACGGGCCATCCTCTTAACGTGCTCCCACTCGTCGAAGGACAGATACCTTGGAGGGTTCTTGACTGCCTTGACCTTTGGCACGTTCTTCACCACGTTGCTGTGCGCGTAACCCTGCCGGACGGCGTAGGATAGGAGACCCGACGCCGCGTACATGCTGTGACGGGTCGTAGCGGCGGTAACAAGCGTCAAGAGCCACTGCTGGTAGCCCTGGATGTGGCGTTCTGTTATCTGAGACACTCTGTCAATGCCCTGCGTCTTCAGGTAAGCTATGAACCGTTTGACGCGGGGCAAGTCGTGACGCTCGTACGAGTTGCGCGTCTTGATGGCCTTCGAGTAAGATAGGTATTCATCCTGGAGTTGCTCCAGGCCGACATCTGTGGCTTGGCCCAGCTCTTTGCTGGCTAAGTTGTGTTCGAACTGCCGCAGGTACTCATCTGCGACTGCCTTCGAGTTTCGCCAGCCGTGCATTATTGTAGTAACTTCTTTGAACAACTGGGCTTAGCATTCACCGGAGAGGTGGCTGAGCGGTCGAAAGCGACGGTTTGCTAAATCGTTGAGGGGCGTTAAGCTCCTCCGAGGGTTCGAATCCCTCCCTCTCCGCCAGATAGGAAATGGGGGGAATCGCCGCGCTCGTCGCCATCCCGCATCTGCGCCTCATGCCCGCCCCTTCTTTGCCCGACATGCTGGCGGGATGGCCCGCCACAGAGCGTCCGCCTGGATATCCTATCGCCCGTAGGCCGTTCCGTTCTCCTGTCTTCCTGGCTTCCTTATAGTCATTCGTCCTTGGCGTGAGCGTGTGGGCGCTGCCCGCTGTCCTGGTGCGATTGAAGCCACTCGCGGTTGAGTTCTCGCAGATGGTCCTGGTATGGCTTGAAGCCCGCCATCTCGAACTCGAAGGGGTGGAGCGCCGTCTCGTGCAACTTGCGGGTCTGTGCCGCCTCAGCGCTGCGCAGGTACGCATGCCCGCTCAGGCCGACCACGAGAAGGCACAACGTCAGGATCGGCACCAGGCTGCGCAGGAAGGTCATCTGAAAGTGCGTGTTCGGCGAGGCCGGCTGCCTTTCAGGCCGTCGCCGACGGCCGAGGAAGGCGTAGAGCAGGGCGACCGCGACCCCGAGTCCAAGCATCAGCACAAGGAACATTTCCACGTTATTCCTCGTATGGACCAGGCCGAGGATCGCTAGCGGGACTGCCACAACAAAACAGGCAATTGCGATTGCACCTCGCACCAATAGCCTGACGAGGGGGCTAATACTCACGATGCCACGACACAGCAGCCGGAGCTGATGGCGGAGATAAAGGATGGCGCCGATCACCATCACGCCAGCCACAACAAACAGCGCGCCGTTGCGCTGAAGACTGCCTGGCTTCGTCGCCATAAGGATCAGCACAATAAGCCCTGCGAGGAGCATGGCCCCCAGCACGACCGCCGGCCTGCGGAAGGGCATGAAGAAGTCGTCGGCAGGCACCTCCATGCCGGCCTCTCGACAGCGCTGCCGAATCGCCCTGTAGCTGGCTGCTGCCAGGGTGAAAGAGACGAGGACGAACAGCACGCTCAGCTCCAACGCAAACCAGCCGATGGCGTAGTGGATGCCGTACGCCATGCTGCTGAATGGCATCAGCCGCGTGTACGCCAGGTACAGCCCGATGGGAATGACGAGACTCGCAAGGACGATCCAGCCCAGCCGCCGCCATCCCACGAAGAACAGCTTAGGCTTCTCTCCGTCACGCCGGTGCTTCCACAGGTTCCAGCAGGTCGCCGCTCCCAGGATCAGAGCCGTCAGCATGAGCGCGGCGAGCAGGAGCCCGAGTACGACTTCCTCGACCGCCGTGTGTTCCAGCAATGCGTAAGGGCGCCCCAGGATTGAGAAGTTCATGCCGGGCAGGGCCGGCGTGATCTTCACGTAAAGCGCCCCATAGTGCTTCTGTTCCTTCCGGAATGCCGCCTCCGCGCTACTCCGCCCAGCGTACACCGAGTTCCATAGCTCGTTGGCCTTCTCGAACCTAGCGCGTGCCTCGGCCGCCCTCTCCGGCATGCCGAGCCGCTCGTACAACACGGACGCCGGCCCTCCAGCATCTCTGACCATTCCTGCCGCCATGAGTAGTTCAATCAGTGTCTGCGTATCCCCGCCTATCTGTACTCCAGGGCGTTCCATGACTTGCAGCAATCGCATTGCCCCTTCCTTATCGCCTTCCGAGGCAAGGATGGCCGCGTAGGCAGGAAGCCGCTTGTTCATGCGTCGAATGACGCTCAGGGTCGGCAGAACCATATGCGACGAGGTGGCCAGGTTAATCAGTTCTTCCGCAAGCGTGGTCGGCGTTCTTGCAAGGGACAATGTCTGCTTCACGTCGTCCACCGCGTACGAGTTGTAGTACGGCTTGCGGATGCCCCTGTAGACTTCCTGAATCCCCTTCTCGAAGGTGACGCGATCCGTGATGGTGAGGTCGTAGCCGCAGTCCGTCTTCTCCTGGCCGCTCTGGTCGGTGTACGTGAAGCAGACCCCCTTTTTCAGCTCAACGGTCGAAGAAGTCTCCATCAGCATAGCGGCCTTGAGGTAGTTGTAGTACGCATTGTCCGGCTCGACCTCCTCGCCCCGGTCCAGGATCGGCAAGGCTCGTTCAAGCTGATCGCCGCTGCTCTGCCCTTTCAGGATAAAGCCTCGCTTGCTCAGCCACTTGACGTATTCGGCATAGAACGAAGGATTCTCCGGATAACGATCCGCTAGCGTTTTCAAGCCCGTGATGGGTTCCTCGGCGGACGTGCTGTCGGGGAGGTTGTCAAAGACGAAGCGCTCCTCCGGCGTCAGGTCGTTGCGCGGCTGGAATTTCGGCCACTCCACCTGCGGTAGCGGCAGTGGAAGTGGTCTCCCTCGCGCCATCATGCCGCCGTAGAGCTGGTTCACAAGACACAGCTCGACGAAATACGTCCCGCACACGTAGACGCTAAGTGCCAGCGCTGCCGGCACGAGCGTTGCGCGCAGCGCCCACTTGATGACGGCTCGCAGCCGCATGCGACGTCGGTTCGCCTCCCACAGGGCATCGGCCATCTGCTCCCTTTCGCCGAATGCCTTCAGCGCCGCGTCCAGCGCCTCCTCCTCGCTCAGGCCCCGCTCGCGCGCCTCCTCAGCCGCGTCCTCGATGTGCGTCCGCACCTCGTGCGCAACGTCCATGTGCAGCTCGGCGTCCGGCCGCAGACGCCGCGTCACGGCCTCTACGTACTCCTCCAGCCTCCCCATCACGTGGCCTCCGTGAGAAGCATGGTGCTGACCGCCCTGGAGAACTCCACCCACTCCGCCGTGCGCCTCTCAAGCTCGGCGAGGCCCTTGCGGGTGATCCGGTAGTATTTGCGCATCTTCCCGCTCGGCGCCTCCTGCCAACGCGAGCGGATAAGCCCGTCCGCCTCAAGCCGGTGCAGGCACGGGTAGAGCGTGCCCTCCTTCCACTCCAGTGCGCCTGCCGTGCGCTCCTTGACCAGCTTGGCCATCTCGTAACCGTACATCTGCCGCGCTTCCAGCAACCGCAGCACAATGGGCACAACACTTCCCTTGACCAGTTCTCTGTCGAATCCCATCCTTCCGCTCCTCCTTTGTTAATGTTCCGATAAGAAAGGGAACGCCGCCTCCCTCTCCCTTTCCCTCTCCCGGTGGGAGAGGGGAGGGTGAGGGCGCCTTCCTTGCATAGGGATACATCACAATTCTATGCACAGTATACATCGTTCTCCTATGCATGTCAATACCCTACTGAGCCTCGCCCTTTAGAGTTGAAAGGGGCACGTCCCTCCGTCATCCTGAGTCGCCGTACGGCGACCGCCTCCGGCGTACGGCGCGAGGGCGGACGAAGGATCTGCTCCTTGGGTGGCGTAAAGGCGAGATTCTCTCGTGCTTCGCAGCGAAGCGCTGCTTCGCAGAGTAGTATCGGCCCGCCACCGAACAGCGGGCCTCAGAATGACGAGCGTGGTGGCTAGGCGTAGGCGGGCTAAACACGTATGATCCGCAGGGTGTGCCCCCGTATCCCCCCGGCGAGCTACTCGGCTGCCCGCAACTTGACCACCTCGAGATACTCGCGCCCTATGAGCAGCAACCGGCCCTTTGAGAGCGGCACAAGATCCCTGACGTAGTCCTGCGCCCAGTAGTAGTATGCAACCCGACGCGGGTTCTCCAGGTCTTCCAAGTCGTAGACCACGACGCTGCTGGAATTGCCCGGTGGCTGCACATAAGCGAACCCCTCGTCCACTGCAATAGGGGAGTAGTGGCTTCTGGCAAGAGCGTCAAGCTTCTCAAGCGGAGTTGGCTGCCTGCGTCCCACGCGTCGAAAACGTGCGGTGTCCTCGGGTCCTGCAAAAGCTTCCAGACGGTAAACGGAGAGGCCGTCAACATTCAGCGCAGCCAGAACGTCACCCTCCAGGCCTGCTATGCTCCCATAGAATGCCCGTTGGAACAGCAGATTGAAGGAGATCTCAAGCCTCTTTTCGTTCGAGCGAGAGGGGATCGGGAGCAGTCCAAGCTCGATTGTGTCGGGCAATGCGGGCCCACGCAATGCCGGCTCCGGGAAGCTGAATATCGGGAGAGGAAGTGGGGTTTCCCCTGCAAAGACGGGAACGTCGCGGTCGGTGATGTCAATGGTCGCACGGCGATCGCGGGCTAGCAGGTATATCGAACTTTCGTGCAGATAGATGCTACGCCACGGCTCGTCTCGGATTTGCGGCACGCGCTCCAACAGGTCGAGCCTGTGGATCACCGATGGTCCTCCAGGGGCATCAAAGGCGACTGTCAGGAGATCCGTCCCGGTCGTTACCGGTATTCCATCTTCCCTCCGCCCCCATCTCTGCACGACGCAGTATGCTCGGTCAGGGTGATCTGCGGACCACGCCACAAGAGGTTTGCCACGATCTGTGCTGATAGTCACCTCCGGGCCTATCTCGGCGCCTTCGGCCGCCAGGTCAAGCCTGCGCAAGCCGAACTGCCCTGGCTTTCCAGCCCCCCAGGACTCCAGCAGGAGGACTCCGTCGTTGCCTGAGGCTAGGATCTTGACAACTTCGTCTGGCTGTACATGGATGCGACGTTCAAGCCGCATGTTCGAGCCAAGCTGAAGGGTATTGACCCCAACCATCAGGAATACGACTCCGACGAGCGTCCAACACATCACTTTTGTCCCGATATGGAGGCGCCAGTCCCGTGACACCGCTGCCCACGCCAGGACGGCCGCAATCACGCTGAACGCGATGAATCCACCGGTGAAGAGCAGGTACTCAAGTAGCCAATGGAACATGGGATTGGCCGTCTGCATCACGTAGAAGACGTCCATGAAGTTCAGGGGCGGCAGAAGCGCAGGGACGAAGTACAGCACAAGCCCGGCTGCCAGCGAAAGAAGCGCTGCCTGGGCGGCACGACGCACCAGACAGCCTATGAGAAATGCGACACTGTAGCAGGCCACCAGGATGAATGTGTGAGAGGTGAGCATCGCAAATGAATAACGGTAGTCCCACCCCCACATTTCCCCTTCCCATGTGCGAGGGGACTCCGGAAGATGCATCAGCACCTGGGATATCAACGGCGTGCACGTCACGATAAGCAGCACGAGCAGTCCCACCAGGTATTTGACCGACAGCATCAGCAACGGGCTGATGGGACGCGATTGCCAGAAGGTCCGCAGGTCGTCCGCCATGTCCCGGCAGGTCGCTCCGACAGCGATACACACGGCCATCAGACCACCTAGCCAGAGTATCAGCATCCACAGAAGATCTGAGAACATTGTTGGGTAGACGTTGCAGTAGAGGCGCACCGTGAGCGGCACGCCGGAGAACACCACCAGCCCGCCCACAAGGAACCAGCGCAGTTCTCGCGCTTCCTTCCGGACTAGTGCACTGAGTTGTGTCATATTCTGGAGCTCACGTGGCGCGGGAGACGCAGGAGGGCCAGCCAGAACAGGAAAGCCGCGAGCGCAATTTGAGTGAGGAGGTATGTGCCCAGTTGTAGTGAGTCCATCAGGCGCATAACCAGGCCCGGATTGAGATAGTCCACGAAGTACAGGCGCTCAGTTCTACCGCTGCCAGGGATACCGAGGACAATCACGAGCACGATCGCAGCGCCCATAAGCCCCGCCCGCGCCTCGGTTGGCTGTCGTATGCTAAGGGAGACAGTCCAGACCAGGACGCACATGGCAATCATGGCGCTGGCCGCGTGGCGCGCCACAATGACCGGAACATGCATTTCTCGGCCGCCTGCCAGGAGGCATGCGATCCCCGCGGAGGCTGCCAGCGGAGCTAAACATGCCGCCGCGCCCACGAGCAGTTTCACGGCGAGCACAACCCAAGGGCGGGCCGGCAGTGCAAGGAGCGTATGCAAGCTTCCTTCGCCTCGCTCTGCGGCCACCAATCCCATGGCCACAAAAACTGGCAAGAGCCAGCCACCCACAAAGGACGTCAGCAGCACAATATACTCGTCCGGCACAAGTCGCGCCTGAAGCCCGACGCCCGTGAACGCCGCGAGGGTCACTGAGCCGAACGCGAGCTTCCAGCGCTGCTCACGCCACTCTTTCCACAGCAGGCTTCGGACCAACTTGCCCATCGGTCCTCCCGATCACATACGCCTCGAATATCTCGTCCAGGTTCAACCCGGAGACTTGCGGCTTCACTGAAGCAGCCCGCGCCACAGTCAGGGCTGCGTCAGCATTCTCCACCACCACGGCAACGCGGTTCCCGTCGCGCTTCACGTCGAGCGTGCCCGGGAAGCCGCCCACCTTGTTGTAGTCCTCCAGCGACATGACGAGCTGCTTCGCTTCCTCGCGGAGTTGCTCGGTCGCAGACTGCTTTACGATCACGCCACGATCGAGTATGGCCACCACGTCGGCCACGGGTTCGATCTCGTAGAGAAGGTGGGAACTGAAGAAAACGGTTACACCCCTGCCCTGAAGATGCTCAACGATGTCGCGCAGGAACTCCTTGCGCATGATGGGATCAAGACCGAGGGTGGGGTCGTCCAGTATCACCAGTTCGGGACGATGGGCCAGGGCAAGCAGCAGGGCAAGCCGCCTGTTCTGCCCCTTCGAAAGGTGATTCACACGATGCTTCATCGGCAGTTCGAACCTCTGCGCCAACTCCTGTGCGTAGTCCGGGTCCCATTTGGGATAGAAGGGCGCGATGAAGCTGAGGATCTGCGAGACGCGCATCCAGCCGAACATCACCTGCTCTTCGGCGACGTATCCGACCCTGCGTCTTATCTCCATCGCCTGCCGGCGTGGGTCCAGCCCGAGCACCCTGACACGGCCGGCACTGGCTCTGAGGAGCCCCAACAGCATGAGAATCGTGGTCGTCTTGCCGGCGCCGTTTCGGCCGAGGAAAGCGAACGTCTGGCCGCAGGGGACCTTGAACGTCACGTCTTCAAGCACCCTTGTGGAGCCGAAGCGTTTTGCCAGCCCTTCCACTTCGATCGCCGGTTCATCCATCTTCCTGCTCCTCCCGCCGTTCGGCAGGCTTGTCGACATCTGCAAAAGAATCGTCAACCAGTTTCTGGAGGTCGGAAGCGTCCAGACCGAGCGTGGCGGCGCGATAGACGAGACTGTCCACATCCTTGCGCAGCAACGCCTTCTGGGCCTTCAGTTGCCCCCGTGGCAGCTTGTCGGCGACGTAGGTCCCGTCGCCGCGACGCACCTCGAGCAGGCCCGCCATCGTCAAGCGTTCGTAGACCCTGAGGATCGTGTTTTGGTTCACCGCAAGCTGGCGTGCAAGGGCCCGGACGCTGGGCAGCTTCTCTCCCGGAGCCAGGGCGCCCGTGGCGCACTGAGCCCGAATCTGGTCGGTTATCTGCCGCGTGATGGGGACGCCCGAGGTGCTTTCGATGCGGATAAACATGGGTCTCGGCTCTCGCGAGTGACTACAGGTATATAACACTATACCATCTCGTGCTGTCCTTGTCAATAGGCAAATTGCGGCGCTATCTGAAACATCTGGATTGACAGTTCCCGACCGGCAGACATATGATGATCGCCGAAGGGCGATCGTGCGGGGCGGTCGCCAGCGATCCGGAGGGGGGCGCTCAGAATCAGGGAGGCACATGCCTGCCAGGAAGGTGATGGTCATTGGATTGGACGGCGCAACGCTCCAACTTGTAAAGCCATGGGCCGCTGAAGGGCGTCTGCCAAACCTGGCCGAGTTCCTTGCATCGGGAGCGGCTGGGGCGCTGCGCAGCACACTCCCGCCCGACTCGCCGACGGCCTGGAGCACCTTTGCCACGGGGTTGAACCCCGGCCAGCACGGCGTCCTCAGCTTCTACCAGTGGCGCCCTGATGCCTACAAGCCTGAGGTGATGAATGCCTCGCGCCGCCGGGGGGCGACCTTCTGGGAGATAGCCGGCAGGCATGGCATCCGGGGCGGCGTCCTGAACGTGCCGGTTACGTTCCCACCGAGGGCCTACAACGGATTCCTCATATCCGGCCTTCTGACGCCGACCGTCGGGCGCCGGATGGCAAGCCCGCCTGAGATATTCGACGACCTGAAGGCCGCAAGTCCTCGCTACGCCATAGACGTTGACATGATAGCCGGCGGCGGCCGGGATCCGGAGACCTTTCTTCGGCAGGTCCTCGCAAACCTACAAGCCCGCGTCGAAGCAGCACTGGGCTTGTACAGCCGGCACCGTCCGGCGTTGTTCTGCGTGGTCTTCGTCGCCGCGGACCGCATCTGCCATTACTTCTGGCCCTTTCTCGAAGCGGCGCGTGCAGGCCGGGCAGTCACTGCGGCTCAGAAGCGCCTGGGCGGGGCAATACAGCGTGTCTACGAGGAGCTGGACAAGGCCGTTGGCGCGCTGGTCGCGGCAGCGGGTGACGATACTGATGTGATCGTAATGTCCGACCACGGGGCCGGAGGGTTGCGCAAGCGACTGGACCTCCGGAATCTGCTGGCGAGGGAAGGGCTATTGGTCAAGCGCCCGGCGCGACCGGCTGAGGGGCTGAGGCGGTACGCCGTCTCGGTTTTCGCTCACCACGCCCCCCCGGCGTTGAAGCGGTGGTCCAAGTCCCTGTTCCCGATGCTGGCACACAGGGCGGTGGGCATCCTTGCCGCGCAGGGCATTGACTTTCACCGCACGAAGGCTTACCCCGCAGGTGCGACGCAGGGGGTATTCGTCAATCTCAGGGGGCGTCAGCCATCCGGGATCGTCGAACCGGGCGCGGACTACGAGTCGGTTCGCGACCGCATCATAGCCGCTCTGTCCGGGCTCTGCGACCCCGACACAGGCCGTCCTGTGGCGAGGGCGGTCTACAGACGCGAGGAGGTGTGGTCCGGCGAGTGCCTCGGCCAACTGCCGGACGTGATCATGGAACAGGAAGATAACGTCTACTCCGTCCCGATGTTCGTCCAGGGTGGAAGCGAAGACGTCTTCTGCCCCCTGCCCGAACTCAACTGGTCTGCGCTGCAACCTCTGGGTGGCCATCGCCGCGATGGATTGCTGTTGGCCAGGGGGCCTCACATCAGGAGGGCCGAGCCCCACGGAGCCAACATGGCAGATGTGCCGGCCACCATACTTGCCCTCCTTGGCTGCCCAATCCCTGAGAACTTCGATGGCCGGGTTCTTTCGGAGATACTCACGGACGACGTTATGGTGACGGACAGGACGGCACGCGCCGACGCAGGGGGAGAGGGGGCTGACGGGCTGACGGAGCAGGAGCGAGCCGCCGTGGAGAAACGCCTCAGGGGCCTGGGTTACGTGTGACAAGCCAGGAAGTCAAGGCGACAGCGCGGCCATGCCAGGGCGGTCTGCGTCCGCGTTCTTCAGAGTCAATTTCCAGACGAGAAACGTCTCGATCAAGCCCTTCCTCTCGGCAATGACACTCGAGTGCCAGCCGAGCTCACGCGCTATGCTCATGACACGTTCGGGTTCTGCACGGGTTGAGTAAACCATCTGGATATATCCGTTTGGACGCAAGTGCCCTCTTGCCTCCGTGAGGAACCTCTTCGCCAACGATTTCCGGGGATCGTACAGAGCGTGGTCGAAGTCCGTTCTCACGCGCCCTTCAAAGTAGGGAGGCGTAAACAGAATGACGTCGAACAACGCCCCCGGAGGCAATGGCGAGAACAGGTCCCCCTGAAGCACAGAAACGATGCCCTCCAGTCCATTCCTCCTGACGTTCTCCCTTGCACACCGAACGGCCTGGGGATTGATGTCTATGGCGACGACCTTGCGAGCCACCTGTCCGGCCGCAATGGCCTGTATGCCGGAGCCCGTGCCGATGTCCAGCACTTCGTCCTCAGGCGTTACACTTATGTGTTTCGCCATGAACTCGCTGGTGAGGTAGAACTTCGGGTTGAACACGTCTTCGGAGACCACGTAGGTCCTGCCCATTACCTCCACAGTATGCGGACCGTGCTTCTGCACGAGCCTTACCACGTACGATGCGAAACGTTGCCACAGGTTGCCCATCGCTTTGCCTACGCCTGGACCTCAACCCCCGCGCCCGTCATCCGTCGCCGGCTGGTGCATGGACTCGTCTTCTTCCGAGAACAGGTCCGGTTCGGTTTCCCGCGTTATGTTGGGATGATCCTGGTAGCGCACCGGACTCTGGTCGAAACTGGCGATCGGCGCGACGTAAGTCTCTATGTGATAGCTGTCGAACCCCGCGAGGCATCGGTCGCTGTTCTTCCTGAACTGCGAGAATCGCCCCGCCCTTCGCCATATTCTCTCCAAAGGTTCCTGCCTGACGTTGCCAAACGAGATGTGATTCAGTGAGCAGCCAAGGACATCCCCACAGCACGTGATTGCTACCTTCTCCTTCGCTGCCGGGCAACGAGGCCTGAAAGAGTAGGAGAATGCCCAGCCGACACAATCAACGGCCAGTCGGGGATACCGTCTCGACAGTTCCATCGCCTGTTCGTAGTCTTCCTCGGAAGCAGGCCGGACATCCTCTGCGGCACCAACAGCGGCCACGGTAGACAAGTATGCGCGGAGGTCGTTCTTCTCGCAGTACTCAGCCAGCTCCACGTAGCGCTGCAGTTCCCCCGGAAAGAACACCGTGCACAACCCGACCTGCAGGCCCTCCTCCCTGCATACCGGTATGGCCGCCATGACCTTCTGGTACTGGCCTTTGAATCCCCTCACCTGGTCGTTGACCCGTTCGTCCAGACTCTCCAAGCTGAGATAGATCGAGTCAAGGCCCGCCGAACGAAGCCTCCTCACAAGGTCCCTTGTAACAGCGATGCCGTTGGTCACCGCGCTGACAAAGAAGTGGCGGGCTTTGAATATGCGGATGATGTCCTCTAAGTTCTCTACGAGCAACGGCTCCCCGCCGAGGAAGGTCACAGCCAGTGCGCCCATCCTTGCCCCCTGGTCGGCAATGGATTCGTACTCCGCCAATGTCAGGACGTCCTGGTCGCCCTTCCTGAACTTGGCTACCGCACACATCTTGCACCGTGCCTGGCAGTCGAAGGTTGGAAGGATATGTATTGACCTCAGGGTGTTCTTCCTGAGCAAGAGGGCGCGCAGAATGCCGCGCAGGACCCTGTAGAGGATCCTCGGGTCCGAGACCGCCCGGGCTTTCGCGTAGTAGCGCTTCAGATCCATTTCTCTTCAGTTCAATCGCCGTCTATGGCGGAATTCACGGCCCGCCATTATAGCACGCTTACAGTCCGCTTGCCCCTGCCGTCCCGGGACCGGGGAAGGCACTTCACGCTGCGGCGCACACGGCTTCTTGCACTGGAGCTTTCGCCGGGCTAAGATGGCTCAGTCATCTGCCCAGGAGCGCCGTTGATCAATGGAAGCTTCAGACATCTCGACAGTTGAGCTTGCGCAGACAGTCTCCCGCCTGATCCGGGAGGCCCCTGAGAACAGGCTGGACGATTACGACGGGCAGCCCATATTCGAGGCGCCCCTGATCGGTGTGGCCGACGGAGACGACCCGCTTTTCGAGCGCTTTCGTGAGGTCGTCAGTCCCCGCCATATCCTGCCCCGTGACCTGCTGCGGCGTCATTCACCTCGTAGCACGGACCTCACCAAGGTGGCCGTGGTGGTGTGGGCGCTTCCGTTCAGCTCGCGAATCCGACAGAGCAACCGATGTCAGGACTGGCCATCGAGGCTGTATTCTCTGGCGCGCAATAACGGGGGCGCCCTGAACTATGTGTTACGGCACCGCTTGACACTGATACTCAAGGAGTCCGGATGGGCTGCGGTGGCTCCGCTCCTGGAAGCAGAGTACGACGCTTTTCGCTCTTCGCGCCATACCTTCACTTCCTCGTGGTCTGAGAGGCATGTGGCTTACGCAGCAGGTCTCGGTCAGTTCGGCCTGAGTGGTTGTCTGATCACGTCTTTGGGAGTGAATGTGCGCATCGGCAGTCTGGTGACCAACCTGCCACTGGAGCCGACGCCCCGGCCGTACCGCACCCATCGTGCGCCCTGTCTGGAACTTGGCGGCAAAGGCTGTGGCGCCTGCATTGAACGCTGTCCGGTTGGCGCCATCTCAAAAGACGGACTTGACAAGTCTAAGTGCTACGCAATGAGGGACGCTGTCAGGGAACGCTGCATGGACAGCTACACGCGCGACCTGCACATGCTGCGCGTGCCCATCGTGAAGAGCGGCAAGAGGCAACACGGTTACTCTCTGGGCTGTGCGCTTTGTCAGTGCGGTGTTCCCTGCGAGGGATGTTTCCCTTGGGCCGCGCCGGACGGGAGTGAAGCGGATGCTTGACGTGAAACTGAAACTGAAGCCGGGCCACACAAGCGAACGCTCGTGGTTGGAGACTTCGCCGTTGCGTGCTCTATACTGGAACGTGACTTACGCATGCAACTTTCACTGCAAGATCTGCTTCACTGACGCGGGGCAGGTTAGTTCCGATGAGCTTTCGACCCCAGAGGCCCTCGAGCTGGTCGAAAGTGCGTACGCAGCGGGCGTCCGCGACATCATCATCTCCGGCGGCGAACCGTTTGCCCGCGGGGACATTGTCCGCATTCTGGGCCACATGGCCGAGTTGGGCATGACGGCTCGCATTGCCACGAACGGCAGCCTCCTGACGGATGAGCTCCTGGCCGAATTGCAGCGCGATACGCTCACCGAGTCGTTCCAAGTCAGCCTCGACACGCTGGATTCAGACCTTTACTGCCGAATCCATCGTGCCCCGCGCGGCACGCTTGCCTCAGTCCTTCACGCCCTGCGCTCCATGAAGGAACAGGGCTTCCACACGACGGTTTCCGTGCGGCTTTCGTCCGAGACTCTGCCGGGCATTCCCGCGCTCCTGGATCGCGCCCATGAAGAGAGTTGGGCCACGGTGACCATCCACTGTCCCTTGCACACGCGCCGCACTGCAGACGCTTTTCCTCAGGACGCGGATGTGCTGTCCATCCTTTCGCCGGTCTTCGAGCATTTTGTATCTTTGCCCGAGCGGTGGCTGGTCGAGACGTACATCCCGTGGGCTCCATACCACCCCGAAATGCGGAGGTTGCAGGAGCAGATCAGGGTAGTTCATCGTGGGTGCTCTGCCGGGCGAGATAGACTGACGGTCAATCCTACCGGGTGGATTTCGCCATGCGTATGTCTCGACGTTCCAGCAGCCTACGTCGGCAACGTCCGGGCAGACCAGTTGCTGGATGTCTTCCACAGTTCACCTGTGTGCAAGATGTTGCGTGAGCCGCAGGAGCATGGAATCTGTGCCGACTGCCATCTTGTCGGAACGTGCGGCGGCGGCTGTCGTGCGGCAGCATTTGCCCAGACAGGGAGACTCGACGGACAGGACCGGTCCTGTCCGGTGTGGAAAAAAAGGCAAAGCCAGCGTCCGGCCGGGGTGCGACATGCGAAGTGACGGTGCGCGTGCCTGCACGGTAGAGCGACCGGCGCTGCCGGCCCGAAGGACGATTGGGAGTGTTGCCACCTAGCATCTTCTCTGGTACGGAATACCCAGCGAAAAGCCGGCGGGTGGCCTATTGGCCGCCGGGTTTCTGCTCAAGTCATTACTCCTATGTGCTCGCGCCGGAATACGCCAATTTGGGTTGAGATGCTCGGTGAGACCTTATGGGGGCCCAGAAGCCTCATCAAGCTCTCCCATCTGTGGTTGCCGATGGCATTCCTGCTCTCGTCCAGGCCCAGCGACCGGACCGGGCCAGCGTGGGCTTCTTTCTTCCTGGTCTGTTTCGTGCTGGTGTGCTGGATCCAGGCGAGCATCCTTGCCAACGATCTTGCAGACCGGCGGGACGATCGTGCAGCGGACAAAAGCCGCTGGATCACCCGGTTGCGCCCCGGCTACGGTGCCGCTGTCGTGGCCGTGCTCGCCGGGACCGGCATGGCTTTAGGGTGTCTGGCCGACAAGCCAGTGGAGGCAAGCGTCGCCTATGCAACCGCCATGGCCCTTACGCTCCTGTACTCCATCCCTCCGGTCCGATTCAAAGCAAGGGGCTGGCTTGGGCTGTTGACATACAGCGCAGCGTGCGGCATAGCTTTCGTTGCGCTGCCTTGTGCGTGGCTGGGTTCGCAGCCGGTTGCCGTCGCGGCACTGGCTCCTGCAGTGGTCCTGGACAAATGGGTCAACCTGCACTTCCACCAGATCGTTGACTATCAGTCCGATCTAAAGCACGGCGTGATGACCTATGTGGTGGCGAGTGGGATCGCGCGCGCACGCCGCACACTCAAATGGGCAGCCGGACTGGCTTCCTTGTCGCTGCTGGGGGCGCTGCTGTTCGTCGTCCTCTCCTTGCGGACAGGGCTGGGTGCTTTTTCGGCCACCGCGCTCGTTGTTCTCCTTGCCGTGGCCATCTACTGCACAGTACGCCTCCGGAGGCTAAGCCGAGCCAGCGTACTGTTGCAGGAGTTGCCCGGGAGTTACTTGGGCCTTACTTACGTTGTGCTTCGCCTGCTGCCCTTGTACTTGATGGCCCGCCTTACGCTGCGCGAACCGAGCATGGGGCTGGCCTTCGGGGTTGCAGCAATGCTGATATCCTGGGAGTCATGGCGTGCCTTTCGATATCGCTATCGTTGATCGAGGTTCGGGGGTTCATCTCCCTGATGTTGGCAGCTTGAACACTTGAATGTACTGTGTTTGGCTGACCAGGGGGTACTCGTGCGGGTTGGCCATGAGGAGTCGCCGGGCTTCATCCAACAGTTCCTTCCGCTTGGGCGGCCGCTCGATCTTTCGCTCGATGACCAGGTGTGTTATCCCTCGCCTTTGCATCTCAACAAGCAGGACTGCCGCACCTCCTTCCTGCGGGACAGGCACCTGCACGACGGTAGCGTCGGGGTTGGTCACTGCAGGGGCAACTTCGAGGCACCGCCAGTAGGCGAGCACGATAGGCCTTTCCTGGGAGTCATTGAGGAACCGTGCTACATCACGCGGGGCGCTGGTCAGGTAGACTCCGCCCACTGCATCCCGGCAGGCCAACCAGCTTTGGACGGCCCTGCCCGTCCCAGCTGTCACTCCGACCACAAGAAGAACTAAGGCTCCCCACCAGGCAATGCGCTCGCGCGGCCCGCCCAGGAGACAATCAACTCGCCGCAACCAGCCCCACCGCATCAACCGCGGAAACTCCTCGGTCAATCTCCCGAATCCATCCACTCCATCCGCCAGGTAACCCAGCAGGAGCGGCAACACTGGCAGCCACAGCCGGGTGCCCTGCGGGTCGGGCCAGAACAGGATCAGCAGGCCGTAACCACAGAAGCAGAAGTCGGACGGATCGGGCCTGCGCATCCTGCGCAGCAGGCCAACGAGCACCAGGGGCACCAACACGATCCCCGCCAACGCGCCGCCCGTGTGTCCGCCCACCCCGAACATGGTCCACGCAGCGTTGGTCAACTGGCTTGGAACCGAACGGGTCTCCGCCAGCAGCGCGCTGATCCCGCGAGCAGAGAGAAGCGGCTCGCCCTTCAGTATCCCTCTTTGAGCGTAGTCGCCATAGGAAGGGCCACCTCCTTCAGCGGAGCCTCTGACCCAGAGAATCCAACCCAATGCAGGGGGGCACGCGATCAGAGTCATCACCACGGCGAAGACCACGCAGCGGCGCACCTGACCCCGCTTCAATCCTGAGCGCACCAGCCAGACGAAGGCGGCAAGATAGAAGACAAAACCGGCCGCGCGCGTCATGGCGGCGGCAGCGAGCGCGGCGGCCGAGATCACCCCCGCCCGCCAACTCAGCCTGCGACTTCGCCAGAACAGGTCGGCTGCAGCCATGAAGCCCACGCTGAAGAAGAAGAACGGCACATCAGAACGCAGCCTGATGCAATACCGAACCAGGGCCGGCGATACGGCGACAAGGATGGACAGCATCAGCAGGCGACGCCCGTCGTAGCGATGGGACAGCAACCACCAGCTCCCCAGCATCGCTCCCAGACCCGTGAGCATCACAATGAGTTTTTCCGGGCGAAAATCGTGGCGCTCAGGCGAATGAACCGTGCTCAGCATGAGCGGAAAACCGGGAGGATATGAGCGGCAGGGCCGCCCCTCAAGCGTGTAGCCTCGGCCCTCGGCAAGCGAGCGCGCCAGCGCCAGGTAGCGGCCGCTGTCCGGGTTCATCTCGAAGCAGGGCGACAGTTGCACGGCAATCAGGCACAGCCATATTCCACAAAGACAGAGCGCCGTGCCTGTCGGGCTGAGAAGCCTCAGCTTCAATCGTCTTGGCAAGTCTGGTGCCATGAGCAACCTGAGACAAAACATCGCCCGAATGCCAACCGTGCCGGAAACGCCGAGCGAGCCGGCTGCCATGCTCGATTCATGGATGCCGGCAGAAGGTCCGGCTCATACCCCAGCCGGCCTTGTTCTGCATGCGTATGTTCCTCCGCACCTTGAGGAAAGTCCTGTTCCTGGCCCTCATTACTCTACGCGCTCCATGGACCTCCCTGCAACGGCAACCCGCCCATGTCGCGTGGTCCTCTGTTCCGGCAGACTGCCGAAGGATAACCATCTCGACGCGCCTTAGGAAGGAGAGCATGGGTTAATGAGACTATCCTGCTTATCGGACGGGCGCGACCTGTGAAAAACCTGTGCAAATGGAGTGCAGAATGTTGACTATCATGGATGAGATTAGGTAATCTGGAATCATCGTGAGTGAAACGTAACTCCGGCCGGTGCAAAGCCCAAAGTCGTATCCCTTTGGTTCGCAATAGGTTACAGAGACGGGAGGCGAGAATCCCTCCCTCTCCGCCAGATACGATCAGGCCCGGGAGCGCCTCCGAAGGCGCTTTCGGGCCGGCTTCAGCGGGCCGTTGCGTCGCCTCCCGCCGGGTATGTCTGGAGCCGCCTGATGACCTACCGGGAACGATTCCTGCGCGCCATGCGGTACGAGGGTTTTGATCGCGTGCCGCTCATCGAGAACTGGGCGTGGCCCGAGACCCTTGAGAGGTGGAAAGGGGAGGGCCACGGGAAGCCCGATGCGCCTGCGCTCACGTATGACCTGTGGCACTTCCACTCCGGCTGGTTCTTCCCCCATCCGCCGTTCGAGCACAAGGTCGTGGAGGAGGACGACCGGACGGTCCTTCACATAAACAAGGAAGGCATCCTCATGCGGGAGCGCAAGGACCGGCCCGATTGCTCGATGCCTCAGTTCGTGCGGTTCCCGGTTGACACGCGGCGGGACTTCCGCAAGTTCTGGCGGGAGCGGATGCAGCCGGACATGGCAGCCCGCCTTGGCGAGAACTGGGCCGGCGACCTGCGCGCCTACCGGGAGCGCGAGCGCCCGCTGGTGGTCATAAGCGACCGGTGGGGCGGCTTCTTCGGCCCGCTGCGCAACCTGGTCGGCGTCGAAAGGCTGTGCACGCTGTTCTACGACGATCCGGCCTTCGTCGAGGAGATGATGGACGCAGTGGCCGACTTCGTCATCGCGATCATGTCGCAGGTGCTGGACTGCACGGACGTGGACGTGTACGGGTTCTGGGAGGACATGGCCTACAAGACCGGCCCCCTGATCGGCCCGGAGATGATGCGCCGCTACATGCTCCCCCGCTACAAGCGCGTGGTGGAGTTCGTGCGCTCTCGCGGCGTGGAGTTCGTCTCCCTTGACAGCGACGGCGACGTGAGCTCGCTCATCCCGGTGTGGCTCGACGCCGGCGTGAACGTGATCTATCCGTTCGAGGTGCAGGCCGGGATGGATGTGACCGAGGTGCGCAGGCGCTATGGGAGGGACCTTCGGATCTGGTGCGGCATTGACAAGCGTGCCCTGGCGCGGGGGCGCGATGCGATCGAGGCTGAGTTGGCCCGCGTGGAACCCCTGATGAAGGAGGGCGGCTACGTGGCGGGCCTTGACCACGGCGTCCCGCCGGATGTGCCGTTCGAGAATTACTGCTACTATATGGAGCGCCAGTTGGAGGTGGCGGAGCGGGCCTGACGGATGGCTCGGGCGCGCCGCCGACCCTCCTTCGCTCGCCTGCGGCGAGCTACGGAGGGCAAGCGATGAAGATCCCTCCTTCGCTAAAGCTACGCAGGGCAAGCGATGAGGCTTTCGCCAGGCGCGATACTACTGGGCCTTGCCGCTGTCCAACAGGGCGGCGTCGCGCCGCGGGTTGTTGCGGAGTGTTTTCGCGACGTTGTGCGCCGGCAGGTTCCCGACGACCAGATGGCGCTTCAGCGTGACCTGTGCGAGCGAGTGCCGTCCCTGAAAGCTTTGATACTGGGGATCAGCGGCGAGTGCGTGTTCCTTCCGGTGTATTGCCCGGACTGCGGCGCGAGGCTGCGCGCCCACGCGTGGCAGATTGACCCCGGCGTGACGTGCCCCGCGTGTGATTCTCCGCTGCTGGTGCCGCACAACGCAGCGGCGCTCGTGCCGCTTGACGTGGAGGCGAGAAGGGCCGCCGAGCCGGAACGGACCTATGTGACGCGGGACGCGACGTGGCGGTTCGCGCACTTCGAGCTGCTGCGGCTCATCGGCGCCGGCGGCTGCGGCAAGGTCTACGAGGCGCGCAACTCCAGAACGGGCAGCGTCTGCGCCTTGAAGGTGCTGGAATTCCTGCCCCTTGAAACCAGGCGCCGGACGTTCCGCAGGCTGATGCGCGAGGTGCGCTTCGCGGCATGCATGGAGCATCCGTACATCGTCCGCGTCCGCGACGTCGGCCTCGGAGGCGGCATGCCGTACATCGAGATGGAACTGATGCCGGGCGGCTCGCTCGAAGCGTACGTCGTCCAGCACGGGTCGCTGCCCTGGCCTGAGGCTTGCCGCTACCTGCTCGAAGCGCTCTCGGCCCTTGAGTTCAGTCACAAGCAGGGCATCATCCACAGCGACCTCAAGCCCGCCAACATCCTCCTCGACGGGGCCGGGCACTGCAGGGTGACGGACTTCGGCCTCTCGAAGTTCGTCAACGAGACCTCCATCACGAGCACGACCGGCAGGTTCGTCGGTTCGCCGCACTACATGGCGCCCGAGCAATGGATGGGGGGGGACATCCGCCCGGAGACCGACGTCTACGCCGTGGGCCTGATCGCCTATCGCTTGATGACCGGCAGGCTTGCCTTCGAGGGCGAGAACGCCATGGCGCTGCTCTACAAGCACCTCCACGTCCCGCTGCCGGACTTGAGGGCGACCGTCCCGCAGGTGCCGATGCTCGTTGCGCAGGCCGCTCAGAAGGCCTCGTCAAAGAACATGGCCGACCGCTTCCGCAGCGCCGAGGAGTTTGCAGCCGCACTGCGAGAGGTCCTTGACTCCTTCTCGGGGACTCATATGTGAAGGCGAAAGGGGGCGCCTTGGCGCATTCGGGGATTTGTTAGGTCTGTGCGCTTGCTTTTGCTTGTTTCTTGATTATGATATTTGCGTCAAGTGTGCGACACAAAGCCGAGCAGACGTTCGGATTCCGCTAGGAAACGGGGATTGCAGCAAGCCGCTTCAACTTGAAGCGCATTACGGGGGATGCCAGGAATGGCCGAGATCAAGCTGAGTTGTCCGGAGTGCGGACGGAAGCTGAGTGTGTCTGGAGACAAAGCTGGCAAGAAGGGGAAATGTCCAAGATGCGGTGCGATAATCGAAGTCCCTTCGGGGCTTGTTGGATCACCGGAGCCGGAATCGCCAGAAGAGCGAGAGGAGGTCGTAGAGGTACCCCCTCAGGAGGCTAAGCCCACTCCCGTGATGGCGCGAGGCGAGCGTGAGGAGAGAGGGGCAACCAGTCAGGAAGGGCCTGCGAGAGCAGTGAAACGACCGACAGTAGCTTGGGCTGTCGCGAGTCTTTCGTGCGGGCTCCTCGGCTTGCTCACCTTTTGGCTGTTCTTCCCGGGTCTGCTGCTTGGCGTGTGTGCAATTGTCTTCTCCGCTCTTCAGTCTCGGCGAAGACCAAATGGGATGGCGACAGCCGGGCTTGTTCTGGGCATTATTACCATCCCCTTGAGCGTCTTTGTGGGGGGGTGTTTTGGGCTAGTCATCCTGGGCGGGCGCGCCGTTCAGGAGGCAGTAAGGGAAACGGAGCGAGCTGGGCA